>Ga0209672_100036_pt1 | contig 287801 bp, 247 predicted proteins | sample AraplaCol_mMS_r2_FD_184273 | JGI IMG/M metagenome (GOLD analysis project Ga0209672, IMG submission 184273) | Arabidopsis root microbial communities from North Carolina, USA - plate scrape CL_Col_mMS_r2 (SPAdes) (version 2) | ecosystem: Host-associated > Plants > Roots > Endosphere | place: USA... | reverse complement strand
CGTCAGGGCGATCGAGACGACAAAGACGACGACGGCCGTCCGCTTGCCGCCTTCCTTCGAGACGGCGTCGTGGTTGACGTCCATCAGCAGGTGGCGAATGCCGGCGCAGAAATGGTGGAGGAACGCCCAGGACAGCGCGAGGACGATCAGCTTGACGACGATGTTGGAGAGGAAAGCCTTGAAGACTTCGAAGCTGAGCTCGGAGGTGAGACTCTGATCGAAGAGGAACAGCAGGAACGGCAGGAACAGGAACAGCAGCGCGCCGCTGACTCGATGGAGGATCGACAATATCGCTGCCAAGGGCATGCGATATTTCATCGTGATATCGCCGAATCCGATGTTCCGGTATTCCGGCCTCGGCTTTCTTACTGCGTCAGTCATGCTAGACCCCTACTATGTTGTCACACTAATCCGCGATTTTAGCGCCTTTTTATATCGCGCTGCAGCGAAAGTCTGCTCTGGATCATTACGCGAACGGGAATAAAGGCGGCCCGAAACGTGCTACGCGAACATGGGGAGTACGCGCACACGCTGCTTGTGCCGATACGTCGTCAGCTCAAGTCATTCTGATAGTAATACCCGGTTGTGACATACCAGCCGCGTCGCACTTCCACCGGCCGGTCTCCGTATGTATAGGACACGCGCTCGACCGATAGCAAAGGAAAACCGGCCGGCACGTGCAGCAGGTCGGCCACCGCCGGCTCCGCCGCCACCGCGCGAATCTTCTCCGTCGCGCGGATCATCCGCGTGCCGAATTCCGTCTCGAACATCGCGTAGAGCGGCCCCTTGTACTCGCTCAGCCGCTCGAACGTGAGCCCGCGGAACATCGCGCCCGGCAGCCAGATCTCGTCCAGCACCGTCACTTCGTTCTCGAACTCCAGCAGGCGGCGCACCTGCACGACAGGGTCGGCCGGCTTCAGCTCGAGCTGCCGCGCGATCTCGGCCGGCGCGCGCAGGCGACGGCATTCGAGCAGGCGGCTCACGTGCGGATGCTCGGCACCGTCGTCGGCCAGCAGACGCAGGAAGCGGAACTGCGCGCGATCTTCGTTGTGCGTCGCAACAAAAGTGCCCTTGCCCTGCCGCCGGACCACGAGGTTTTCCGCAGCCAGTTCGTCGATCGCCTTGCGAACTGTGCCCTGGCTGACCTTGTAACGGGCCGCGAGCTCCACTTCGCTCGGAATGATTTCGCCCGGCTTCCACTCGCCGGACTCCAGGCTTTGCGTGATCAATGACTTGATCTGCTGGTATAACGGGCTGAAGGTCGGCGACGGCGACGCGACAGGCGCCGGCACGGAATCGGCCGCGCCCGGCTGCCCTGGGCCGCCTGCGCCGGTCGGATTCGCGTTGTTCGCCTGGTTCGATGTCATGGCGCGCATTTCATCACAAACCGCGCTTTTCCGTCCACTCAAATTCCGCAAAACATCTGTCTTATATAAGACATATGATACCGTTTGACTTTGGGCCCGTCGGCTCCTACACTCCGGGGCGAGCAAGGGTTCGCGGGTGCAAATCGCGTCCCCGGCTACGTGCCACGGCCGTCTCCAGGTTCACCGCGTCTGCCTTTCGCGAGTCCTCCGCCCTGCTTCAATGCAACGCTACGCGTAACGCGCATAGAATGGCGTTTTGCCTAGCGTCCACCGCTTCACCCGTCCTGGAGATTTTCAATGGCTAAGCCCGCAAAGCGCGTTGCCGTCACCGGCGCCGCAGGTCAAATCGCTTACTCCCTGCTGTTCCGCATCGCGAACGGCGACCTGCTCGGCAAGGACCAGCCGGTCATCCTGCAACTGCTCGACCTCCCGCAAGCCCAAGCCGCCGTCAAAGGCGTCGTGATGGAACTCGACGATTGCGCGTTCCCGCTGCTTGCGGGCGTCGTGATCACCGACGATCCGAAGGTTGCATTCAAGGATGCAGACGTCGCGCTGCTGGTCGGTGCACGTCCGCGCTCGAAGGGCATGGAGCGCAAGGACCTGCTGTCGGCGAACGCCGAGATCTTCACGGTCCAGGGCGCCGCGCTGAACGAAGTCGCGAGCCGCGACGTCAAGGTGCTGGTCGTCGGCAATCCGGCGAACACCAACGCGTACATCGCGATGAAGTCGGCACCGGATCTGCCGAAGAAGAACTTCACGGCCATGCTGCGCCTCGACCACAACCGCGCGCTGTCGCAACTCGCAGCGAAGTCGGGCAAGCCGGTCGCATCGATCGAGAAGCTCGCCGTGTGGGGCAACCACTCGCCGACGATGTACCCCGACTTCCGCTTCGCGACCGTCGAAGGCGAGTCGCTGCTGAAGCTGATCAACGACGACGTGTGGAACCGCGACACGTTCATCCCGACCGTCGGCAAGCGCGGCGCGGCGATCATCGAAGCGCGCGGCCTGTCGTCGGCAGCGTCGGCAGCGAACGCGGCGATCGACCACGTGCGTGACTGGGTCCTCGGCACGAACGGCAAGTGGGTCACGATGGGCATCCCGTCGGACGGCTCGTACGGCATCCCCGAAGACATCATCTACGGCGTGCCCGTCACGTGCGAAAACGGCGAGTACAAGCGCGTCGAAGGCCTCGAAATCGACGCGTTCTCGCGCGAGAAGATGGACGGCACGCTGGCCGAGCTGCTCGAAGAGCGCGATGGCGTCGCCCACCTGCTGAAGAACTAAGCAGACTGCACGGCCTGGCCGCCTCCGGGCGGCCCGGTCACGGCACGGGCGGCGGGCCGGCAGCCGGCCCCGCCGCCCGATCCGATCCGGGCACGTTTTGCCGCTCCAGGCGCCCCGCGCGCCGGCCCAGAACGCGCCCGAATCCGATTTTCTCCACGTTGCCCGCCTCCTTGACGTAGAAGAGATGTCCGCGCTCACTCCTGCACAAGTGCTGTACGACGGGGCGTCCCCGCCCGCGATCCTGCCCTGCTGCGATCACTACGCGGGCAGCGAGAAGCTGATGCGCAAGTCGCTCGCGCTCCAGGCCGAACTCGGCCCCGTGTTCGACATCACGCTCGACTGCGAGGACGGCGCGGCCGTCGGCCAAGAAGCCGCGCACGCGGAGCTCGTCGCCGAATTCCTCGGCAGCGCCGAGAACCGCTTCGGGCGTGTCGGCGTCCGCATCCACGACTTTTCCCACCCCCACTGGCGCGACGACGTGCGCATCGTGCTGCGCGCCGCGCGCGCGCCGGCCTACGTCACGCTGCCGAAGATCGCGAGCGCCGCCGACGCGGCCGAGATGGTCGCGTTCATCGAAGGCACGCGCCGCGAGCTCGGCCTCGCGCAGCCGATCCCGGTCGACGTGCTGGTCGAGACGCACGGCGCGCTTGCGCAGGCGGCCAGCCTCGCCGCGCTGCCGCTGGTCGGCACGCTCAGCTTCGGGCTGATGGACTTCGTGTCCGCGCATCACGGCGCGATTCCCGATGCGGCGATGCGCTCGCCCGGCCAGTTCGACCACCCGCTCGTGCGCCGCGCGAAGCTGGAAATCGCCGCGGCCTGCCACGCGCACGGCAAGACGCCATCGCACAACGTGACGACGGAAGTGCGCGACATGGCCGTCGTCGCCGGCGACGCGGGCCGCGCGCGCGACGAGTTCGCGTTCACGCGGATGTGGAGCATCCATCCCGCGCAGATCCGCCCGATCGTCGACGCATTCGCGCCGCGCACCGATGAAGTCGCGCTGGCCGCCGAGATCCTGCTGGCCGCGCAGGCCGCAAACTGGGGCCCGACGCGCCACGGCGATACACTGCACGACCGCGCGAGCTACCGCTATTACTGGTCGGTGCTGCGCCGCGCACGGGCGACCGGCCAGCCGGTGCCGGCCGAGGCTGCGCCGCTGTTCGGTCCGGCCGCCGGAGACGGGCGGTGAGCGCGCGCCGACACACGCATTTCATCGAATCACCGGAGCGTGAACCCGCGACAGGTTTGCGAAACGACAAAAAACGTAACGGAGCCCGAAAACCTGAAATATGCGCGGCCAAATAGGTGAAAATAGCGGCCGCTGCGCGCTTCCGGGGCGCGTGCAGTTTCAAACCGGCCGACGGTGTCTGCCGCCGGCCCTTGTCAACTGATTATCGAAAGGTTCTGACTCCATGAAGAAACTCCTGATCGCTACCGCCATCGGCGCGTTGTCCGCCACGATGCTGGTGTCGGCTCCGAGCGCGTTCGCCCAGGATACGGCGACGACCGCGAAGAAGACGGCCAAGCGCCCGGCGCCGGCCAAGCGCATCATCCCGCGCAGCAAGAAGGCGCAGGCGCGTGCCGCTGCCAAGGTCGATCCGGTACCGGACGGCGCGGTCAAGTGGGCCTGTAAGGAAGGCCTGTCGTTCGACCTCGCCGGCGACATGAAGCGCGACCAGGTCGTCACGGTTCACTGGGCGAAGAAGAACTACAAGCTGCCGCGTCAGGCCACGACGACGGGCGCCGACACGTTCTACGATCCGGCAGCTGGCTTCAAGCTGGTCGTGATTCCGAGCAAGGCGATGCTGTTCTCCGACGCAAACGGCGGCGAGCGCCTCGCGGACGAGTGCGTGACGTCGGAAATGGCGCAAGGCACGCCGGCACCGACGCAGTCGAACGAGCTGAAGCCGGCAACGAACTAAGCACGTTTCCCCCCGGCCCCTCGATGTCCGCCCCGGTCTCCAACGTCCGCCCTGCTCCGGATACGGTACTCGTCGATATCGTCGACTACGTGCTGAACACCGGAATCGACAGCGCGCTCGCGCTGGAGACGGCGCGTCATTGCCTGATCGACACGCTCGGATGCGGACTCGAGGCGCTGTCCTACCCTGCCTGCACCAAGCTGCTCGGCCCCGTCGTGCCCGGCACGATCGTGCCGAACGGCGCGAAGGTGCCCGGCACGTCCTTCCAGCTCGATCCCGTCCAGGCCGCTTTCGACATCGGCGCGATGATCCGCTGGCTGGACTTCAACGACACCTGGCTCGCCGCCGAATGGGGGCATCCGTCCGACAACCTCGGCGGAATTCTGGCGACTGCCGACTGGCTGTCCCGCACGGCCGTCGCGGCCGGCAGGAAGCCGCTTGCCATGCGCGACGTGCTCGTCGCGATGATCCAGGCCCACGAGATCCAGGGCTGCCTCGCACTCGAAAATTCGTTCAACGCGGTCGGGCTCGACCACGTGCTGCTCGTCAAGGTCGCGTCGACGGCCGTCGTCGGCCGCCTGCTCGGACTCACGCGCGACGAGCTGATCAACGCGGTATCCAACGCATTCGTCGACGGCCAGGCGCTGCGCACGTACCGCCACGCGCCGAACACCGGTTCGCGCAAGTCGTGGGCGGCCGGCGACGCGACGTCCCGCGCGGTGCGCCTCGCGCTGATCGCGAAAACGGGTGAAATGGGCTACCCGTCGGCGCTCACCGCGAAAACCTGGGGCTTCTACGACGTGCTATTCGACGGGCAGCCGTTCCGCTTCCAGCGCCCGTACGGCACGTACGTGATGGAGAACGTGCTGTTCAAGATCGCGTTCCCCGCCGAATTCCATGCGCAGACGGCCGCCGAGGCCGCGCTGAAGCTGCACGCGCAGCTCGCCGCGGCGGGCCGCACGACCGACGAGATCAGCCGGATCACGATCCGCACGCACGCGGCCGCGATCCGCATCATCGACAAGCAGGGTCCGCTCTCCAATCCGGCCGACCGCGACCACTGCATCCAGTACATGGTCGCCGTGCCGCTGCTGTTCGGCCGGCTGACCGCGGCCGATTACGAAGACACGGTCGCCGCCGATCAGCGCATCGACGCGCTGCGCGCAAAAACCGTGTGCGTCGAGGATCCGCAGTTCACGAAGGATTACCATGACCCGGCCAAACGATCGATCGCGAATGCGCTGACGATCGAATTCGCGGATGGGTCGAAGCTTGCCGAAGTGGCGGTCGAATACCCGATCGGTCATCAGCGACGCCGTGCGGACGGCATCCCGCTCCTGGTCGAGAAGTTCAGGACCAACCTCGCCCGGCGCTTCCCGGCAAAGCAGCAACAAGCGATTCTCGACGTGTCGCTGGACCAGGCAAAGCTCGAAGCGATGCCGGTCGATGAGTACGTCGACTTGTATGTGATATAGGGGGCTGTTTGCGGATGAAACGGACATGCGAATGCCCCAAATCGGCCGCAGGACAAGAAGTGAGGAGCGCCGTTTGGCCGTGCCAAGCAAGTGGCGAACGACGCCGTCATGCGGCCGATTTGGGGCATTCCCGTGGAATAAAGTTTAAATTTGGGGTTGCCCCGAGAAAGGCCGCTCGCTGCGTCGCAGTCCTCGCGAGCGGCCTTTCTCGGGGCAACGCCTGTCCGTTTCATCCGCAAACAGCCCCCAGGTCATCTACAGGACTCTTTGTTTCCTAGCCTTAAACCCAGGAAAATCACCATGGCCCACAATCTCCACAAGACCCTCAAGGAATTCGACAGCGGTTCCGGCAAAGGCAAGTTCTACTCGCTGCCGCAGCTCGGCAAGGAACTGAAGACGAAGATCGAACGCCTGCCGGTGTCGATCCGCATCGTGCTCGAGTCCGTGCTGCGCAACTACGACGGCAAGAAGATCACCGAAGAGCACATCGAGCAGCTCGCGAACTGGAAGCCGACCGCGAAGCGCGTCGACGAGATTCCGTTCGTCGTGTCGCGCGTCGTGCTGCAGGATTTCACGGGCGTACCGCTGCTCGCCGACATCGCGGCCATGCGCGGCGTCGCCGAACGCACGGGCAAGAACCCGAAGAAGATCGAACCGCTGGTCCCGGTCGATCTCGTCGTCGATCACTCGGTCCAGATCGACTACTTCCGCCAGAAGGACGCGCTCGACCTGAACATGAAGCTGGAATTCCAGCGCAACAACGAGCGCTACCAGTTCATGAAGTGGGGCATGCAGGCGTTCGACACGTTCAAGGTCGTGCCGCCGGGCGTCGGCATCGTCCACCAGGTGAACCTCGAGTATCTCGCGCGCGGCGTCCACAAGAAGGCGGACGGCGGCGACACCGTGTACTACCCGGACACGCTCGTCGGCACGGACAGCCACACGACGATGATCAACGGCATCGGCGTGGTTGGCTGGGGCGTGGGCGGCATCGAGGCGGAAGCCGGCATGCTCGGCCAGCCGGTGTACTTCCTGACGCCGGACGTCGTCGGCGTCGAGCTGAAGGGCAAGCTGCGCGAAGGCGTGACGGCCACCGACCTGGTGCTGACGATCACCGAAATGCTGCGCAAGGAGAAGGTCGTCGGCAAGTTCGTCGAGTTCTTCGGCGAAGGCACGAAGTCGCTGTCGCTGCCGGACCGCGCGACGATCGGCAACATGGCGCCGGAATACGGCGCGACGATGGGCTTCTTCCCGGTCGACGAAAAGACGATCGAGTACTTCGAAGGCACGGGCCGCACGAAGGCCGAAATCGCCGCGTTCGAAAACTACTTCAAGGCACAGAAGCTGTTCGGCATTCCGAAGGCCGGCGACATCGACTACACGAAGACGGTGACGCTCGACCTGGCAACGGTCGCCCCGTCGCTGGCCGGCCCGAAGCGCCCGCAGGACCGCATCGAGATCGGCAACGTCAAGTCGACGTTCACCGACCTGTTCTCGAAGCCGGTCGCGGAAAACGGCTTCGCGAAGAAGGCGGACGACCTGAACGCGCAGTACACGACGAGCAACGGCGTCGACGTGAAGAACGGCGACGTGCTGATCGCCGCGATCACGTCGTGCACGAACACGTCGAACCCGAGCGTGCTGCTGGCCGCCGGCCTGCTCGCGAAGAAGGCCGTCGAAGCCGGCCTGACCGTCGCGCCGCACATCAAGACGTCGCTCGCGCCGGGATCGCGCATCGTCACCGAATACCTGACGAAGACGGGCCTGCTGCCCTACCTCGCGAAGCTCGGCTTCGAAGTCGCCGCCTACGGCTGCACGACCTGTATCGGCAACGCGGGTGACCTGACGCCGGAACTGAACGAAGCGATCACGAAGAACGACATCGTCGCGGCTGCGGTGCTGTCGGGCAACCGCAACTTCGAAGCACGTATCCACCCGAACATCCGCGCGAACTTCCTCGCGTCGCCGCCGCTCGTCGTCGCCTACGCGATCGCCGGCAACATCACGCGCGACCTGATGACCGAGCCGGTCGGCAAGGGCAAGGACGGCTACGACATCTACCTCGGCGACATCTGGCCGACGAGCGATGAAATCCACGCGCTGCTCAAGTTCGCGCTCGACCCGAAGAAGTTCGAGGACAACTACTCGAAGCTGACCAAGAAGGGCGACCTCTGGAGCAAGATCGAGGGCGAAACGGGCCAGGTCTACGACTGGCCGAAGTCGACCTACATCGCCGAGCCGCCGTTCTTCGGCAACGACTTCTCGATGGAGCCGGCGGATTCGATCCCGACGGTCAAGGGCGCGCGCGCACTGGGCATCTTCGGTGACTCGGTCACGACCGACCACATCAGCCCGGCAGGCTCGATCAAGGAAGACTCGCCGGCAGGCAAGTGGCTGAAGGAAAACGGCGTGCAGAAGGCCGACTTCAACAGCTACGGCTCGCGCCGCGGCAACCACGACGTGATGATGCGCGGCACGTTCGCGAACGTGCGGATCAAGAACCTGATGATCCCGGTGAAGGCCGACGGCACGCGCGTCGAAGGCGGCCTGACGATTCATCAGCCGAGCGGCGAACAGCTGTCGATCTACGATGCGGCGATGAAGTACGTCGCGGCCGACACGCCGACCGTCGTGTTCGCGGGCGAAGAGTACGGCACGGGCTCGTCGCGCGACTGGGCCGCGAAGGGCACGCAACTGCTCGGCGTGAAGGCCGTGATCGCACGCAGCTTCGAGCGGATCCACCGCTCGAACCTGGTCGGCATGGGCGTGCTGCCGCTGCAGTTCAAGGGCTCGGACAGCGTCCAGTCGCTCGGCATCACCGGCGAGGAGACCTATGACATCGAAGGCCTCGGCGACGACTTCAAGCCGCAGCAGGACGTCACGCTCGTGATCCACCGCAAGAACGGCGAAGCGACCCGCGTACCGGTGCTGCTACGTATCGATACGCCGATCGAAGTCGACTACTACAAGCACGGCGGTATCCTGCCGTTCGTGCTGCGCTCGCTGCTCGCAGCGTAAGCGCCCTGCTGTTGCAGGTGCCGCAGCCGCCTCGCGGGCGGTTGCGGCCGATTTGGATGCCCGACCTCGTGTCGGGCTTTTTTTTGCCTGCTCGCTACGCGATGCCGTCGCTTGTCCGGCGTGTCACGCCGCCTTGCCGCCGCGCGCCTTCGCGCCCGCTCCTCGCGTGTTCTTCCTCAGGTGGGTGCGGTTGTATTCGATCGCCGCGCGCACGAGGGCCTTCAGCGCCCGCTTGTCGATCCGGTCGCCTTCGAGGAAATCGATCGCGCGCCGCGCATTGCCTTCGAGGCCCGCATTGAACAGCCCGCCAGGATCGGGCAGCTGTGCGCCGTGCATGAACGTCAGCTTCACCTTGCCCTTGTGCGCATTCGCGACCGCGATCATCCCGTCGCACGACCACACCGGGCTGCCCATCCATTTCCATTCCTCGACGATGCCGTCTTCGGCAGCAAGGATCGTCTCGCGCAGCTCGGCGAACGTCTTGCCTCGCCAGTCGGTGATTCCCGCGATCAGCGCATCGATGCGTGCCGACGGCTCCAGGTCCGATGCGCTCATGCCCCGGCCTCCGATTCTCCATCGGGCCGCGCCAGCACCTGTTCGAGCGATTCGAAGAACCGTACCCAGCCGTGCTGCGCGCCGCGGTACGCCTGCTCCTGATCCGCGCGGAAGCCGGCCTGCTCCATGCGCAGCAGCGTGCCACCCGGCGTCGGCGTGAGCGTCCACGTGACGACACTTTCCAGGCCATACGCGGCCCATGTATAGGACAGCACGCGCTGCGGCTCGATCATCAGCACCGTGCAGTCGACCGAACCCCAGTCCGCGCGGAAGCTGAATGCGCGCCCCGCGACAGGCTCGAAGTCGCTCTGCATCAGCCACGCCTCGATCAGGTGCGGTTGCGTGAGCGCACGCCAGATCTTCTCCGGCGGATGCGACAGTTCCCGTTCGACGACGACGGAGCGCGTTTCGGTAGTGGCCTGGTTCATTACTGATCCATCCTTTTGAGCAGATCTTCGAGGGCGTCGAACCGGGTCTGCCAGAAGCCGGCCATCTGGCTGGTCCAGTCGATCAACGGAGTCAGCGCCTGCGGCTGCGCGCTGTAGTGCGTCTGCCGGCCTTCGTGACGGTCGCTCACGAGCCCGGCCTGCTTCAGTACGCCCAGATGCTTCGATACCGCCGGCTGCGACACGCCTGCGTGGGCCGTGAGCGCGGCGACCGTCAACTCGCCCTCCTCGCACAGCCGCTCGAAGAGCGCGCGGCGCGTCGGATCGGCAAGTGTCCTGAAAAGGATGTCGTGAGCGCTTTGCATGTTCGAATCAATAACCCGATGGTTATGGATTGAAGAATAGTCGCCGAACGAAACGCGTCAAGGAGGCGTTTCGCGGCGACATCGTTCGATCCCGCAGCGCGCTCGTTCGCCGGAGCGAGCCGCGCGGCAACGAACCGGCTCGCGATGGACATCCGGCGCGCGCCGAGTCGGCGCCATCGCCCGCATTCGAGTATTTCCTCTAATCCGCTCACCTGACCCGCGAACCGAAAGCACGCTGCAAGACTCGGCTACGGGCTGTTCCACAGTTCGGGAAACGCTCGCGATCGACCGGCCCCTTTTTTGTGCATCCGCGCGTCGCGGCGGCGTCGCGTTGCCATCATGGCGGCACCTGACCACATAGTGCAACGCGCGGCGCACCCGCGCCCGATCGCACGCGAAGCGCTCTCGCGGCGATTCGCTCCGCAATCGCGCGCATTCCGATACCGCAACGAACGAGTCATGCGTGCAAACGTCGTCGACCGCAGCGCGATCGCGTCGCGAACCGGTTCCCTTTGCCGGCATCGATGCCGCGTGTACCGACGACGCCGGCGCATGCGCGCGAACACGCCAATGTCAGAACTGACAGCTATGGAAACTGGCAGCTACCGGAACGGCACCGACGCCCTACGCTCGTCACCGCTCGCGGCCCCACAAGGGCCGGGGGCTCCAGCAACGTCGTCTCTCCTAAAAAGGACTCCCGATGAAAAGGAACGCCCGGTTTGCCCTGCCCCTTCCGTCGCCCCGCCGCCTTGCATGCGTGTGGCCGCTCGTGCTCGCCGCCGGCGCCGCACACGCGACGACGGACTGGGTCGATACCCACACGAAGGCCTTTCTGACCGGCCCGCAGTTGATGGCGCGCAGCGCAGCGTCGTCGCTCGAACTCGCGGCCGGCGAGACGACCGACGTCGTCGTCAGCCTGAAGCTGCGCAATGCCGCGCAGCTCAAGCAGCTCGCGCACGACGTGAACCGGCCCGGCAACGCGCATTACCGCCAGTACCTGACGCACGAGCAGTTCCTCGCCAGCTACGCGCCGACCGACGCGCAGGTGAAGTCGGTCGTCGACTATCTGCGCAAGAGCGGCTTCGTGAACATCGAAGTGGCGCCGAACCGGCTGCTGGTGTCCGCACGCGGCACGGCAGGAACGGTGAAGACCGCGTTCAACACGTCGCTCGTGCACTTCCAGTACGCGGGCCGCTCGGGCTTCGCGAACGCATCGACCGCACAGGTGCCACGCGCGCTCGGCGACGTCGTCGGTTCGGTGCTCGGGCTGCAGAACGTCGCGCGTGCGCATCCGATGCTGCGCGTCGGCAACGTGGCGAAGCCGCAGGCGCTCGCGGCCGGCACGGCCACCGGCCACTATCCGAAGGAATTCCCGGGCCTCTACAACGCGACCGGCGTGCCGACCGCGGCCGGCGTGACCGTCGGCATCATCACGATCGGCGGCGTGTCGCAGACACTGCAGGACCTGAAGCAGTTCACGTCGAGCAACGGTTACGGCACGGTCACGACCCAGACCGTCAAGACCAACGGCACCGGCACGAGCGGCAGCTACAGCGACGACCAGGACGGCCAGGGCGAATGGGATCTCGACAGCCAGTCGATCGTGGGCTCGGCCGGCGGCCAGGTCGGCAAGCTGGTGTTCTACATGGCGGACCTGAACGCCTCAGGCAACACGGGCCTCACGCAAGCGTTCAACCGCGCGGTGTCGGACAACACCGCGAAGGTGATCAACGTGTCGCTCGGCTGGTGCGAAACCGACGCGAACGCGGACGGCACGATCGACGCCGAAGAGCAGATCTTCACGACGGCTGCCGCGCAGGGCCAGACATTCTCGGTATCGTCGGGCGACGAAGGCGTGTACGAGTGCAACAACCGCGGCTATCCGGACGGCGCGAACTACACGGTGTCGTGGCCGGCCGCGTCGCCGCACGTGCTCGCGATCGGCGGCACGACGCTGTACACCACGTCGGCGGGCGCATTCTCGAACGAAACGGTGTGGAACGAAGGCCTCGACGGGAACGGCAAGCTGTGGGCCACGGGCGGCGGCGTCAGCACGGTCCTGCCGGCACCGGCGTGGCAGTCGGGCAGCAATCGTCAGTTGCCCGACGTGTCGTTCGACGCCGCGCAAAGCACGGGCGCGTACATCTACAACTATGGCCAGCTGCAGCAGATCGGCGGCACGAGCCTCGCCGCGCCGATCTTCACCGGTTTCTGGGCGCGTCTGCTCGCGGCGAACGGCACGGGTCTCGGCTTCCCGGCCGGCAAGTTCTATGCGGACATTCCGTCGAACCCGTCGCTCGTGCGCTATGACGTCGTGTCGGGGAACAACGGCTATCAGGGGTACGGCTACAACGCAGGCACCGGCTGGGATCTGACGACCGGCTTCGGCAGCCTGAACATCGCGAACCTCAACAAGCTGATCCAGACGGGCGGCTTCTGAGCGTGATGCGAAGGCCGGCGCGCGGCGGTCGTTTGCCGTGCGCCGGCCGGGAAACTCGCGGGCAGCGGTCGCGCACGGAGCGCTACTCCGTCGCACGCTCCTTCGCCGGCATCGCCTCGACCGATGCAACCGGCGCGCCGGCCCGATGCGACGGCGCGAAGAGCCGCAGCCCACTCGCGACGCTCGCGGCGCCGGCAAAGCCCGCACCGAGCATCAGCGCGAGCGTCGGCCCGTGACGCCCGGCGATCCCGAACGACAGCGCGACGAGCGCCGCGCCGGTCGCCTGCCCGATCAGCCGCGCGGTCGCGATGATGCCGCTCGCGCCGCCGCTGCGCTCGGGCGGCGCGCTCGACATCAACGCCTTCAGGTTCGGCGACTGGAAGAAGCCGAAGCCCGCGCCGCACAGCATCATCCGCCAGCCGATGTCGACGACGTTCGGCGCCGCCGGCAGCGCGGCGAGCGACACCATTCCCGCGCTCAGCAGTGCGAGCCCGATCGCGCCGAGCAATCCGGGAGGATAACGATCGGACAGCCGGCCCGCGATCGGTGCGGCAAGCGCGACGATCGCCGACCATGGCGTCATCAGGAAGCCAGTCTCCACCGCGTCGCGATGCAGCACGGTTTCGAAGTAGAACGGCAGCGATACGAACGCGAGCCCCTGCGCGGCGAACGCGCACACGGCCGTCAGCGCGGACAGCGTGAACACCGGCCGGCGGAACAGGTCCACCGGCAGCATCGGTGCCGGGTGCCCGGCCTGGCGGCGGATCAGCAGCGACCCGAACGCGAGCGCGACCGCGGCAGCCGCGAACACGACGGACAGCGGCCCGCGCTGCGCGAATTCGCCGAGCGCGAAGATCAGTGATGCGAACGTGATCACGTTGAACAGCGCGGCGAGCGGATCGAATGCATGCTTGCCGCGCGCCGTCTGCGGCAGCGACGGAATCGCCACGGCAAGCGCGAGCACGCCGAGCGGCACGTTCACCGCGAACAGCCACGGCCAGGCCGCCACCGACAGGATCAGCGACGCGATCGTCGGCCCCACGGCGAACGACACGCCGACGACCAGTGCGTTGAAGCCGACGCCGCGCCCGAGCCGGTGCGCGGGAAACAGGTTGCGGATCAGCGCGACGTTCACGCTCATGATCGCGCTCGCGCCGAAGCCCTGCACGATCCGCGCCGCTGTCAGCTGCGGCAGCGTCGCCGCGAGCGAGCAGCCGAGCGACGCGAGCGTGAACACCGCGAGGCCCGCGACATACACGCGCTTGTGACCGACGATGTCGCCGAGCGACGCGAACGGCAGCAGCGTCGCGACCATCGCGAGCTGGTAGGCGTTGATGATCCACACCGACGCGGCCGGCGACGCGTGCAGGTCGGTGGCGATCGCGGGCAGCGCGGTGTTCGCGATTGCCGTGTCGAGCGTCGCGAGCGCGACGGCCAGCAGCACGGCGGACATTGCGCGCCAGTTGACGGCCGGCTCCCGGGCGCCGGCAGGGGATGCGAATTCGGACAAGATGAGGCTCGGCTGACGAGCGACGCGCGGCGTCGCGGATTGAGCGGCGCGGCACCGGGCGCCCCCTGCTGCAAGAACGGAACGCGCGATGTCGCGAGCCGTATTGTTGCAGAGCCTCATCGAGCGTGCAGGCAACCGCGTCGCCAGTCAGCGAAACGAAAGCTTCCGTGCACCGCGTCGAGTGCGAGGCATCGTTGAGACCGCAACGATCGACGATACGGCGGCCGCTGCGGTTCCGGCCGTCAAGACACCGCGCGTCGCGCGTTGCGTCCGCGCAGCCATTCGAGCGCGAGCAGCAGGCTCGTCGAGAAAATGATCAGGATCGTTGCGAGCGCGGCGATCGTCGGGCTGATGTTCTCGCGAATGCCGGTGAACATCTGGCGCGGCAGCGTCGTCTGGTCCGCGCCCGCGAGGAACAGCGTGACGACGACTTCGTCGAACGACGTCGCGAACGCGAACAGCGCACCCGACATCACGCCCGGCGCGATCACCGGCAGCGTCACGCGGAAGAACGTCGTGACGGGATTCGCGCCGAGCGACAAGCTCGCGCGCACCAGGTTCTGGTTGAATCCCTGCAGCGTCGCGGCCACCGTCGTCACGACGAACGGCACGCCGAGCGCCGCGTGCGCGGCGATCAGCCCCGTGTAGGTATTCGCGAGGCCGAGCGGCGCGAAGAACAGGTACATGCCGACGCCGACCACGACCACGGGTACGATCATCGGCGACAGCAGCACGGCCATCAGGAGCCCCTTGCCCCGGAAGTCCGCCTTCGTGAGGCCGATCGCGGCGAGCGTGCCGAGCACGGTCGCGACGACGGTCGCAGACGGCGCAACGATGAAGCTGTTCTTCGCGGCCATCCGCCACTCGTCCGACGCGATCAGGTTCTCGTACCAGCGCATCGAGAAGCCCGGAATCGGATAGACGAGGAACGTGCTCGACGAAAACGACAGCGGCACGATGGCAAGCACCGGCAGGATCAGGTACAGCAGCGTCAGCACGACGAGCACGCGTAGCGCGACATACCACGCGCGCTCGACGAACGACATGTGCGGCGCGAACAGCGGCCTGGCGAGTTTCATGGTCGGCATCCCCTTCCCGTTTCGTTGCGTGTTGCTGCTCGACCGCTCAGCCGAGGCTCACGTTGGTGCGCGTGAAGCGCCCGTACACCGCATACAGCACCAGCGTCGCCGCGAGCAGCAGCCCGCCGAGCGCGCACGCCATGCCCCAGTTGATCGTCACGTTCGTGAAGTACGCGACGTAGTAGCTGACCATCTGGTCGTTCGGCCCGCCGAGCAGCGCGGGTGTGATGTAGTAGCCGATCGCCAGGATGAACACGAGCAGCGCGCCGGCGCCGACGCCCGGATAGGTCTGCGGCACGTACACGCGCCAGAAGGCGGCGAACGGATGGCTGCCGAGCGACACGGCCGCGCGCTGGTATGTCGGCGGGATCGACTTCATCACGCTGTAGAGCGGCAGGATCATGAACGGCAGCAGGATGTGCGTCATCGAGATGTACACGCCGACGCGATTGAACAGCAGCGTCAGCGGATGCGAGATCAGCCCGCTGCCGATCAGTGCCGTGTTGATGAGCCCTTCGCTCTGCAGTAGCACGATCCACGCGGCGACGCGCACGAGCACCGAGGTCCAGAACGGAATCAGTACGAGGATCATCACGAGGTTCGCGCGGCGCTCCGACAGCGTCGAGATCCAGTACGCGAGCGGATAGCCGAGCAACAGCGCGAACAGCGTGACCGCGACGCCGATCACGAACGTGCGGCCGAAGATCGAGAGATAGATCGACTGATCGGGATCGGCCTGCACGATCTGGCCGAAGCCGTCCTGCTTGTGGTCGAGCGCGGCGAGCAGGTAGAACGGCGACAACTGGCTACCGTTCTTCGCGATCGACTGCCAGTACGCAACGTCGCCCCAGCGCGAATCGAGGTCGATCAGTTTCGCGCGCGTTTGCGCGGGCGTCAGTGCCGCGTCGTTGTCGCCTTTCAGCGGCATCGCGCGCGCCGTCTTCGCGACGAGCGAGCGGTAGCCGGGAATCTCGGTGTTCAGGCGCCGCGCGAGTGCGCCCATCGCCTCGCTGTCGGCGACCTTCGTCATGTCGGCCGCGAGCGCGACGTACGCGGCGTCGGCCGGCGGCGCCTTGCGGTCCCATCCCGACAGCGCGGCGATCGTGTTCGGCAGCGCGGTCGCGATCTCGGGGTTCTGCACCGCGCGCGTGAGCAGCGTGCCGATCGGCACGACGAAAATGAGCAGCAGGAAGATCGCGAGCGGCGCGATCAGCAGCAACGCCATCGTGCGCTTGCGGGCCTCGGCGGCCTTCAGCTCGCGCTTGAGCGCGGCTGATGACGGCGAGGAAGGAGCGATCGTCATCGTGTTCAACGGTTCTCTCCGGCCGGGCTCGATCCGGCGGAATGCCGCACGACGCAATCGATGCGCCGCGCGGCAGGTTGCATCAGGACACCTGAGTAGCGGTTACTTCGTCGCCCACGCGGCGAAGCGCTGCTCGAGCTCGTCGCTGTGGTCGGTCCAGAAGCCGATGTCCTCCAGCACCGCGTTCTTGCCGTTGGCCGGCGAGTTCGGCAGGTTCGCGAGCGTCTTCGCGTCGAGCGACTTGATCGCCGCGACGTTCGCGGGGCCGTACGCGATGTGCTGCGCATACCCTTGCTGCGGCTTCGGCGTCAGCGTGTACGCGATGTACTGCTCGGCCAGCGCCTTGTTCGGCGAGCCCTTCGGAATCGCCCAGTAGTCGAGGTCGTAGATGCTGCCGTTCCACACGACCTTCAGGTTCTTGCCTTCCTTCTGCGCGGCGTCGATACGGCCGTTGTACGCGGTCGACATCACGACGTCGCCGGCCACCAGGAACTGCGGCGGCTGCGCGCCCGCTTCCCACCACTGGATGTACGGCTTCAGCTCGTCGAGCTTCTTGAACGCGCGGTCCTGGCCGGCCTTCGTGCCGAGCACCTTGTACACGTCCTTCGGCGCGACGCCGTCGGCCATCAGCGCGAACTCGAGGTTGTAGCGCGCGCCCTTGCGCATGCCGCGCTTGCCGGGGAATTTCTTCACGTTCCAGAAATCGGCCCAGCCGGTCGGCGCGGTCTTCAGCTTGTCCGCGTTGTACGACAGCGCGGTCGACCACACGAAGAAGCCGACGCCGCACACCTGCGGCGATTCGGGAATCAGGTCGGACTTCTTCGCGATCTTCGACCAGTCGAGCTTCTCGTACAACCCTTCGTCGCAGCCGCGGTTCAGGTCGCCCGATTCAACTTCGACCACGTCCCAGTTGACGTGCTTCGCCTCGACCATCGCCTTCACTTTCGCCTGCTCGCCGTTGTACTCGACGGCCGTGACCTTGTTGCCGGTCGCCTTTTCGAACGGCTGGTTGAATGCGGCCTTCTGCGCGTCGCCGTTCGCGCCGCCGAAGTTGACGACCGTGAGTTCGGCCGCGGTGGCCGATGCGCCGACGACGGCGAGCGCCAGTGCGAGCGCGGTGCGACGCGCGGTAGAGCTTGCTCCGTTCATGATGGTTCCTCTCCTCTCGTGGTGGAAGTGGGCAGTTGTTGTTGACGACGTGCTGCGATAAAGCGGGAAAACCCTGCGTCAGGCGAATATGCGCAAATGCTCGGGCGCGAATGCGAGCGATACCGGCGCGCCGGGCGAGAACGCATCGAGCGCGCCCGTGCCGAGCGGCACCTTCACGAAGCATTCATCCTGGCCCGGCAGCGCGCAGCGCATGCGCACGTGATCGCCGAAATAGATGAGGCTGCGCGCTTCGCCGGTCACGCGGTTGGCGGTGCCGTTCGCGTGCCCGTTCGCGAGGCTCATGCGTTCGGGGCGGATGCACGCGACGGCCGGCGCGCCTTCAGCTGCGTCGCCGATGCGGCGACCGACGAGCTGCGTGCCGTCGTCGAGCCGGAATTCGCAGAATTCGCCGTCGACGCGCGCGATGGTGCCGCGCAGCCGGTTGCTGTCACCGATGAAGTTCGCGACGAATTCATTGCACGGCGATTCGTACAGGCGATCGACGGTATCGAGCTGCTGCACGATGCCCTTGTCGAACACGGCGACGCGATCGGACATCGTGAGCGCCTCGCCCTGGTCGTGCGTCACGTAGACGAAGGTCACGCCGAGCTTCTCGTGCAACGCCTTCAGTTCGTACTGCATGTGTTCGCGCAACTGCTTGTCGAGCGCGCCGAGCGGCTCGTCCATCAGCACGAGCTTCGGCTCGAACACGAGCGCCCGCGCGAGCGCGATGCGCTGCTGCTGGCCGCCCGACAACTGCGCCGGATAGCGTTTCGCGAAACGCTCCATCTGCACCATCTTCAGCGCATGTGCGACGCGCTCCGCGCGCTCGGCCGCCGGCAGCTTGCGCACCGACAGCGGATACGCGACGTTCTGCTCGACCGTCAGGTGCGGAAACAGCGCGTAGTTCTGGAACACCATGCCGATGTTGCGCTTGTGCGGCGGCACGGTGTTCAGCAGTTCGCCGTCGAGGCGGATCTCGCCGCCCGTCGGAAACTCGAAGCCCGCCAGCATCATGAGGCAGGTGGTCTTGCCCGAGCCGGACGGCCCGAGCAGCGTCAGGAATTCCCCTCGGTGGATATCGAGGTCGAGCGATTTGACGACCAGCGTCTCCCCGTCGTAGGTCTTCCGCACGCCGCGAAAGCTGACGATCACATCATCGGACTTCATCGTGGCTGTCCCCTTGCTGCGCGACAAACGTTTTTGAGATGGGCCCACTATACGGTGCGTACGGTTCTACAATAGGGAACCATTTCAATATTACTAGTAGGACCACTTTGGATACCGTGATCCTGGCCGACTGGCTCTCCGCCCGTCTCGACCGCAGCTCGTCCGAGCCGATGTACCGGCAGTTGCTGCAACTGATGCAGCAAGCCATTCTTACCGGAGAATTAGGGCCAGGGACAAAGCTGCCCAGTTCGCGCACCCTTGCGGCAGACCTGTCGATCGCGCGCAATACCGTGCTGCACGTGTACGACCAGCTGACGGCCGAAGGCTATGTGCTGACGACGACCGGGAGCGGCACCTACGTGGCCGACACGCGCCCGGACGCGGCCGCGATCCGCGTGCCGGGCGCCGCGCCGCCGTCCGACGCCGGTGCGGCGGCGCAGCAGGACGCACAAGGCAGCCTGTCGATGCGGGGTCGGCAGTTGATCGAGCATGCGGGCGTGTCGCGGCGCCAGTGGGGCGCGTTCATGCCGGGCGTGCCGGATGTGTCGGAATTCCCGAGCCGGACATGGAGCCGCCTGCAGGCGCGCCTGTGGAAAGAAGCGAATCCCGAATTGCTGACCTATTCGCCGGGCGGCGGCTACCGGCCGCTGCGCCGTGCGCTCGCCGATTACCTGCGCGTCGCGCGCTCGGTCAAATGCTCGCCGGACCAGGTGATCATCACGACCGGCATCCACCAGTCGATCGACCTCGCGGTGCGGCTGCTATCCGACATCGGCGATCGTGCGTGGGTCGAGGAGCCGTGCTACTGGGGCGTGCGCAGCGTGCTGCAGGCGACCGGCCTCGCGCTCACGCCGGTGCCGGTCGACCAGGAAGGCATCGATCCGAGCGCGAGCGACATGCAGCATCCGCCGCGGCTCGTGCTCGTCACGCCGTCGCACCAGTATCCGCTCGGGATGGTGATGAGCCTCGCACGGCGCCGGATGCTGCTCGAGTACGCGCGCCAGCACCGCTGCTGGATCATCGAGGACGACTACGACAGCGAATTCCGCTACGGCAGCCGCCCGCTCGCGTCGCTGCAGGGGCTCGACGACGGCGGCCGCGTGATCTACGTCGGTAGCCTGGGCAAGATGCTGTTCCCGGGCCTGCGGATGGGCTACATGGTCGTGCCGGAGCATCTTGTCGACACGTTCCGCACCGGGTTGTCGGAACTGTATCGCGAGGGCCAGCTAATGCAGCAGGCCGTGCTCGCCGAATTCATCATGGACGGGCACCTGACTTCACACGTCAGGCGGATGCGCACGCTGTACGGCGAGCGCCGGCAATTGCTGATCGATGCGATCCATGCGCGCTTCGGCGACGCGCTGCCCGTGATGGGCGACGAGGCCGGCCTGCATCTGGTGCTCGGCCTGCCCGACACGTGCGACGATCGCGCGGTCACGCAAAGCGCATTCGACGCGGGTGTGATCGTGCGCCCGCTGACCAGCTACTACAGCAGCCTGGACACCGCGCGGCGCGGGCTGCTGCTCGGCTATGCGTGCGTCGCGCACGAAGGCATCGGGCCCGCGTTCGACACGCTCGCGGCTACCATCGAACAGCATCTGCCGCGGCCCTTCACGCGCGCGGCATGACCGCGTGCGTCACTGCGCGGCAGCCGTGGCGCGGTCGAGCGACGCCGCGCGCATCGCTTCGCCGGGCTTCGTGAACATGCGCTGCCGCAGTGCGGCGATCTGCGCGTCGCGATCCTGTGGAGACAATCCGGCGGCGCCGATCTGCGCACGCTGCGCCGCATAATCGGCGTAGCGGCTCTGCCACGATGCGTCGTCCTGCTGCATCTGCGCGACGCGCGCGGCGGCTTCGGGGCCGAGTGTCTGCGTCAGTTGCGCGCGCATCGCATCGGGCGTCGCCCCGCTCTTCTGCAACTGCGCGATCTGGTCGATCGCGGCCTGCTGCCGGTCGGCCTTGTTCCGTGCCGCGCGTTCGTCGGCGGGCATCTGCTGCGCGAGCGCCGCGAGCCGCTCCGCCTTCTGCGCATCCGTCAGCGTGCGGTCCTGCGCAATCTTCAGCCGCGCGAGATCGTAGCGCTGCCGCCACTGCTCCGCGCCGAAGAACGGCTGGCTCCAATCGCCGAGCGTGCGCGACGCGATCGACGCGCGCTGATCGAGCGCGAGCTGCAACGCACCGAGATCGGACTTGTCGACCGCGCCCGCCTCCGGCAGCTTCGCCAGCGCGTCGAGATACGCACGATATCGATGCCAGACGTCGAGCGCCTGGGGTTGCGCGGCCGTGCCGTCGAGCTGTGCGGCAATCTCGCGCACGACGAGTGCATCGAGCGCGGCCGCGTTCAGGTCGCTCCGCGCGGTCAGGCAGTAGTCGAAGAAATCGCGCACCGCGCGCGACTTCGCGAGATGGCCGCCGGCATCGAGCGGCAGCCTCGGCGCACTGGAACCGTCAAGCGGCGGCGGCAGTCCCGCGCTCGCGGGCAATGCGGCCTGCGGCGGTGCGGCGCTCGTGCCGCCGAGCACTGCCGCGCCGGCCGACACATGCACCGCGTCGGCGCCGCGCTGCGATGCCGTGCCGCTCCAGATCGCGACGCCGGCGATCGCCGCCAGCCCCACCGCGCCGTAGACCGCAACGCGTCGCGCGAGCGGCGCGCGTCCTTCACGTGCCGTCATCGATCACACGCCCGCGAGCTTCAGCCGGTTCGCATGCGTGCGGATCACCGCGACCGGATCTTCCGCATTCGCGCCGCGCACACCGAGCAACTGGTTGATCTCATCGAGATGGTTCCACTTGTAGCTCGTGCTCAGCACCTTCCCGTACAGCGCACTGCACTTCGACACGAGCCCGTCGTTCTGGCCCGAGGCGCGATTGATCATCACCGTGCCCGTGCCGAACAACGCAAGCGTCGACAGGTCCAGCGCGTTCGCCGGGTCGATCAGCGGAATCGTGCTGGTATCCGTCGCGCCCGTCACGCCGAACGCGGAGATGGTCGGCTGGATCGCCGTGCCGGCCCACGAATACAGCAGGTGCGTATTGCCACCGACGGTTTCCGTCGGCGCACCCGTCTGGCAGCTGCCCGGCGCGCCGAGGCCCGCGCTCGGGTAATTCTGGTTGTACGTGGCGGCCTGGGAAGTCGTCAGCGTCTTCAGTGCGGCGAGCGCGTCCTGGTTGGTGTTGTTGCTGCTGCTCGTCAGGATCCCGAACACATTGACGAACGCTGCGATCACCGACGACGACAATCCGGTCGGATCGTAGGCGAGTACGCTCTGCACGAAGTCTGCGAACTCCGAGCCGCGATGCGGCGTGCCGATCGTCGTCACCGACGCGACGAGATCGGGTGCGACGGCCGCGACATAGCGCGACGTGAGGCCGCCCTGGCTGTGACCGACCAGGTTCACCTTGGTCGCACCGGTCGCGGCGAGCACCGTCTTGACGTAAGCGAGCAGTTGTTCACCGCGCCCGTTCGGCCCGTCGTCGCTCTGGAATCCCGACAGGTTCGCGACGTAGACGGTCGCGCCATGCTGCTGCAGGTCCTCCTGGATGCCGTACCAGTACTCGAGCACGCCCGCGTACTTGTCGGTGCCGGTGAGCCCGTGCACGAGGATGATCGGATAACGCGTCGTCGCGTAGTCGTCCGCCGGCGCGGTTGCCGCCATCGCCGCGCGCGTCGTCGCGAGCGTCATCAGCGCGGTCGTCCCCGCGAACGGCGCGACGCTCATCGCGCAAGCCACTGCCCCTGCCACCACCCTGGAACGCATCGATCTGGCCATGCATGTTCTCCTGATTATTGTGTTGCCGGTGCGAATGAGATCGGATCGACGCGCACGGCAGGTCGCGAACGGTCGCGGGCAACGTGTGCGTCGAATGCGGGAGTGAATCACGAGTCGCGAACGTTTGCGCCCTGACTAGATACGGTTCTCTAATCGGTTGACGCGCCCCGCCCATTCGGGCGGGGCTGCGTTCACGCGTGCGCATGCTGCATCGCACACGTGCGCCGCGCGTTACAGCTTCGCGCTCACACGCAACCATGCCGTGCGCCCCGGCTCCATCACCGGCGCGTTCGCCGGATAGCCGAAGCCCGCGTTGCCGGCGAGGTTCAGGTGCTCGGTGTAGGCCTTGTCCAGCACGTTGTCGATGCCGACCGAGATCTGCACCTTCTTGCTGACGTTGTACTGCGCATGCAGCGACAACACGCCGAAGCCGGCGCTCGGACCGAAGTCCTTGCCCACCACATTGCCTTCGTTCAGGGCATAGCGATGCTGCGGCGCAACGACTCGCCACAGACCGCCGGCCGACCATGCGCCGCGGGTATATTCGAGCCCGAAGCGCGCCTCGAGCGGCGGCATCTGCGGCAGCGGATCGCCGCTCGTCGCGTTGCGCCCCCACGCATACGCGAGCGACGTCTCGACGCGCAGCGGTGCGACCGGCCGCCACGACACGCCGGCTTCGCCGCCCATGATCTGCGCGTTGACGTTGGTCGCCTGCGTGGTCGGACCCATCATCCCGGCCGCGTAGTTGAACAGGATGTAGTCCTGCACATATCCCGCGTAGGCCGACACCCACGCATCGAACCGGTCGCTCTTGTACTGCGCGCCGATGTCGAGCTGCGTGGTCTTCTCCGGCTGCACCGCCGAGAACGCGTTGATCGAACCGGCCGGCCCGCGCTTCGCGGAGAACAGCTCCCAGTAGTCCGGATAGCGTTCCGCGTGACCGATCCCCGCGTACCACGTGACCGGCAGCGTCGCGAGATCGCGCTCGTACCGCACGAAACCGCTCGGCAGCACGCGCGCCCGATCGTCGTCGAAGGTCGGGTTCGGCTTGCTCGCCATCATCCCGCTCGTCGTCGTACGCTTGTCGCGCGCGCTCGCGTAGTCGACCCGCGCGCCGCCGATCACGCGCGATGCATCGCTCGCATACCACGTCAGTTCGCCGAACGCGCCCGCGTTCCACATCGTCGCCTGCGCATCCCACGGCTGGTCGCCGTAGTTCTGTCGCCCCATCGCCGAGCGGGCATCGAGCCGGTTCGACTGCGCATCGACGCCGGTCACGAGCTTGAAGTCGTCGCCGAAACGGAACGTCGCTGCCGCCCGCGCACCGAGCGTGCGGCGCCGAACCTCGGATGCCATTCGCATCGGCATGCTGCTGGTCGGGTCGGGCTGCCGCAGCGTGTAGTTGTCCATCACGTGGTCGGCTTCGTTGTAGTACACGCGCGCTTCGATCCGGTCGAGCATGTCGCCGAGATGCCGCTTGTCGAACGAGAGGCCGAACGTCTCGCGGCGAAAATGCGCGCCATCCATGCCGCGCCCCGCGTAGCGCGCATAACCGTCACCGGTGCCCGCCGTCAGTTCGACGCGCGTGTGATCGTCGGGTGTCCAGCCCAGCGCCGCGTCCGCGTTCCACTTGTCCCATTGCGACGGCACGGTGTTGCCGTTGCCGTCCTCGTAGTCCTGCGCATGTGCATGGTTCGCGGTCACGCGGCCGTAGACATCCGGCGTGCCGGCCGTCACGTCGACGTTCTGGTCGTTGCGGCCGAACGATCCGCCGACCAGGCTGCCGTCGAAGCGCATGCCGGGGCGGTCGAAACGCGGCGTCACGCGTTCGAACAGCACGGTGCCGGCCGATGCGCCGGGACCGTACAGCACGGTTTGCGGGCCCTTCACGACGGTGACCTTGTCATAGCTTTCCGGCGCGATATACGAGGTTGGCGCATCCATCCGGTTCGGGCACGCGCCGAGCGTCGGCATCCCGTTCGCGAGAATGTTCAGCCGCGACCCGAACATCCCGCGCAGCACGGGGTCGCCGTTCGTCCCGCTGCTGCGGATCGACGTGAAGCCGGGAATCGTCTTCAGGTAGTCCGCGCCGTCGCTCGCCGGCAGCGGCTGGCGCGGCGTCTTCGGATCCGTGACGACGACGAGCGGTGTCGTCAGCGGCGATGCAACGACCTCGACGGGCGGCAGCAGCGCGGCCGCGTCGTCCGTCGGCGCACCGGCGGCCTGCGCGGATTCGGCCGCGGCAGCGGTCATCGCGCCGACGGCCAGCGCGGGAACAGTGAGTTTCAGCATGCGCGGCACGCGCCGCGCACGGGAATGGCGCGCCGCCCTCGGCGCGCGCAAGGAAAGAATGGTCATGATCGAAAGCCCGAGTGACGCCCTCCACGCGACCTCGACAGACCGCACGGATATCGGCGATGAATGGAACGGAAGACAGCGCGTCAGGCGCGCTCGGGCGGTGCGCGTGGATACGCGCGCGGATAGCGGTCGGCGCGTGCCGCGACCGCATGCGGCGCGGTGGCGGAAACGGCATGAGGGGGGACGAAGGCGAACGATACGGCGGCCGCGCCGCCGATCGCGGGACTGTGCGCGAAGAAGCCGCAATAGCCGCACGCATCGAGATGCAGTGCATGGTCCTGCGCGCGGCCCGCATCGGGCGCGCGGTGTGCGCCATGTTCTGCACTGCAGACGATTGCGTCGGGGGTGGCTGCCTGCGCGATGCGCCACTGCGACACCAGCGGTGCCGCGATCGCGAGCCAGATCGCGAACACGCCGAGCCAGGCGGTCAGGTGACGATGTCGGTGCAGCATGCGCGGCGATGCGTAAGCGGAATGTAAAAGCAGCCGAGATGTTACAGAATGTTCGCCGCGATGGCCAGTCGCGCATTGCGGTAAACGGACCGGGGGCGCATGGTTGCTGATACAACCATGCGCCCCCGGCTGCTGCGCGGCTTCAGCGCGCGGCAATCACGGTGCCATGCGTCGCAGCACGTCGTCGCGCCGGATGAAGTGGTGGTAAAGCGCGGCCAGCGCATGCAGGCCGATCACGAAGTAGAACGCGTTACCGATCAGTTCGTGCGCTTCCTTGATCGTCGGCCGCAGCGCCTTGTCCGGGCCGAACAGCGTGAACGACACGCCGATCCAGTCGAGCGACACGGGCTTGCCGCCCATGTTGACCAGCATGATGCCGAGCAGCGGCTGCGCGATGATGAATACGTACAGCGCGAAATGCGCGAGCTTCGACATCCACTTGAGCAGCGTCGTCTGCGGAATGGCTTCCGGCACGCGGCTGATCATCCGCCATAGCACGCGCAGCACCGACAGCACGAGCACGAAGGTACCGGCCAGCAGGTGCACGTTCATCCAGAACGCGCGACTGTCACTGCCTTTCGGTCCGCGAATCTCGATGGCCAGATAGGCCAACGCCACCAGCAGGAAGATGGCCCAGTGGAAGAAGATCGCGGGTGAGCTGTAGCGCGTCTGTTTCGCGAGGATGTTTTTCATGCTGTGTCTCGAAATTTCTCGTGTGGTATGCGGGGCAGACACACGCCGCGGCTGACGGCACCCCGGCGGTTGCCCAGATTGTAGCCTCACGCGCAACCATCGTTGTGCGACCGGATCAAATATCCGAGGAATCCGCGCGGCCCGTCCACTGGCCCGCATATGGAAAGTCCGAATCGCGCGGGCCCGCGGCTGTGGCACGATGAAGCTTTGGTGCGACGTTGCGCGGGCATCATGAGCAAAGCGTTCTTCGTTGCGGCCTACAGGCTGATCGCCGCGTTGCTCGCGGTGTCGACCACGCTGCACAGCGTCGCAGGCTACTGGGGCATGCCTGCCGTCCATCTCGGCAACTACCTCAGCTACTTCACGCAACTGAGCAGCCTCTATGCCTCGGCCATGCTGGTCGTGGGGCTGTCGCGTGTCACGCGTCCCGGCTCGGCGCGCTACGAATCGATGCGCGGCGCCGCCGTGCTCTACATGCTGATCACCGCGATCGTCTACGAACTGCTGCTCGCCCGGCTCGATGCGTTGCGCCACGTCACGCCGGCCCTCAACAACTGGGTCCTGCACCGGATCGTGCCGCTCGTGGTGCTGTGCGACTGGCTGTACGTGGAACCGCGCTCGCCGATCGCGTGGCGCAGCGCGTTCGCGTGGCTCGGTTTTCCGGTCGTCTATCTCGGCTATACGCTCGTGCGCGGCGCGCTGGAGAACTGGTATCCCTATCCGTTCGTCGATCCGCGGCCGCACGGGTACCTGCCGGTCGCGATCCAGTGTTCGCTGATCGCGCTCGGCGCGGCGGGACTCGCGCTGGGCATTCGCTGGCTCGGCAATCGTGCGCGGCAGTCCGGCACCGCGGAGCTCAAGGAAGGGTGAAGACGGGAACGTGTGCGCCGCGCGGCGCACACGTCGTGACGCGGCGCGTCAGCCGCCGTTGCGCGGCAGGAAGTTCATCGGATCGACGACCTTGCCGTTCTGCCGGACTTCGAAGTCGAACGTCGCGCGACCGCTCGCGTCGGTGCCCATCTCGGCGACCGGCTGGCCCGCACGCACTGCGTCGCCTTCGTTGACGAGCAGCTTGCCGTTGTGCCCGTAGGCCGTGATGAGCCCGTTGTCGTGCTTCAGGATCACGAGCGGGCCGTATGCCTTGACGCCAGACCCGGCATAGACCACGCGCCCGTTTGCCGCGGCCCGCACCGAACGGTCCGGCCCGGTCGCGGCGATCACGATGCCGCGCGTCTTGCCGGCCAGGAATGGCGCGGCGACCATGCCCGTGGCCGGCCAGGCCAGCGAGCCCGGTTGCGCGGCCGCGGCGGGCGCCTGCCCGAGCGAGGTCGAGGCAGGCGGCGGCGCGACGCGCAGCACCTGGCCGGGCGACAGGGCATCATTCGGCGACATGTGGTTCCAGCTGGCCACGTCCTGAACGCGCTGCCCGTAGGCGGCGGCGACGCCGGCGAGCGTGTCGCCCGGATTCACGCGGTAATAGCCGGCAATCACGCCCGGCGTGGCGACCGACGCCGGCGTCGACGGTCGTACCGGCTGCCAGCTGTCGGTCCACGGCGTCATCGTACAGCCCGTCAGCACGGCGGCCGCGGCGACGAGCGCCGCCTGCGGCAACCAGCGCGCCAGCGCATCGTGGATCGGAATCGTTTTTCTCAAGGGTCCTCCCGGATTTGCGTCGTTGCGCCGCCCACCGCCCTCCGGCGTGCGACGCACGATGTCCGGCCAGGCGGCCGGACCAACCAGTATCCGACCGCTCTCGCGGCCGTCAGTTTCCACGGCGGGACGTCGGCGCGAACGGGCTCATCGGCCCCTTTTTCACGCCATTTTCGTATCGCCCCGGCCGTCAAAGATACCATCTGTCGTGGACAGGACCGCGGCAGGCGCCCGATCCGGCAACAATCTTGCGGTATCGCCGACGCGTGTCGGCGGGCCGCGAGCCCCATCGCGCGCGGCGTCCGGAGGCTTCAGGCCACGGTTCCACGGCCGCCAGCCGTGTCGCACCGATGACTGCCGCCCCGCTGCCGGCCGCCTCCTATACTCGGAGGTGCACCGCACGATCCAGCGATAACGAGGAGAAAACCATGAACAATGCGACGTTTCTGTCCGTGCAGCTCAACGCCGAGGATTTCGCCGGTTCCAGCGGCCTCGTCGAATTGCTCAACCGGCACCTGTTGTTCGCGACGGACGTCGCCGAAGCAGCGGACGCACTCGTCCAACTGGCGAGCGTCGCGCACCTGAGCGGCGCCACCCGGCACAGCGTCGAGCTGCCGGTGCTCGCGATCGAGCGGCTGCGCGACGCGCTCGACACGCTGAGCGGCTACGACGAGGCCTGGCTGCAGGCGCTGGAGCCGGCTGACGCGCTGTTCCGGGACATCGGCCGCGGGCCACGGCCGCTGCATTGACACGACGGGTGCCGCCAATGAAAACAGCCCGTCGTTCCGTGATGCGGAACGACGGGCTGCGGGTACTGCGTGGGGTCGCATCGGGCCGCACATGCGGCCTGCGATCGATGACGATTAACGACCCTTGTAGACCGGTGCGCCATCCGACACGCGCTTGACCTGCCAGCCGGTCTTGGCGGCCGCCGGAGCGCCCGATTCCTGCTGGGCGGCCGGTTGCGCACCGTAGCCGCTCGTATCGGCAGCGGCCACGTTCTGTTGCGGGTTCACACGGGCTTCAGCTGCCTGGATGCTTGCCGGGTAGTCGGTACGGTCGCTGCCCAGCTTGTAGCCGGCCTGTTGCAGTTGGGCCAGTTCGGCCTTCACCTGCGCACGGGTGACAGGGGCGTTCTGTTGGGCGAACGAGACGGCAGGAACGGCGAGGACAGCAGCAGCAGCGAACGTTGCGATCAGCGATTTCATGATTACCTCCGGGATTTTTTTGCTCCGCCGCACACACCATGTCTGCAGCGATTGAACAAAGTTTAGTCCCGAGATCACCTAGGGAAAACCATGAAAGAACGAAAACACTGTTTCCTCGGAGCCAACAATTCCGGGATCCGGGAACGAAAAACCCTACTCAAAGAATAGAATTTCGCAACAATACCGTCCTCGCCAGCCGGTCACGACCAGTTCGCGTGGAAGCTGCCCGGCCGGTCGGTACGCTCGAACGTATGGGCGCCGAAGAAGTCGCGCTGCGCCTGCACAAGGTTCGCCGGCAGCCGCTCGGAACGGTAGCTGTCGAAGTACGCGACCGCCGACGCGAACGCCGGCACCGGCACGCCTGCCTTTACGGCAGCCACCACGACGTCGCGCAGCGACGCCTGGTAATTCGCGGCGATGTCCTTGAAATACGGGTCGAGCAGCAGGTTCGCGAGCGCCGGATCCTTCGCGTACGCGTCGGTGATCTTCTGCAGGAATCGCGCGCGGATGATGCAGCCCGCGCGGAAGATCTTCGCGATCGTCCCGAGATCGAGGTTCCAGCCATACTCTTCGGACGCCATGCGCAGTTGCGCGAAGCCCTGCGCGTACGAGATCACCTTGCTCAGGTACAGCGCGCGGCGCACCGCTTCGACGAACGCGGCGCGATCGCCGTCGAACGACGCGGCGGCCGGGCCCGACAGGATCTTGCTGGCCGCGACGCGCTCGGTCTTCAACGATGACAGCACGCGCGCGAACACCGACTCGGTGATCAGCGGCAGCGGCACGCCCAGATCCAGCGCGTTCTGGCTCGTCCACTTGCCGGTGCCCTTCTGCGCGGCGCGATCGAGGATCACGTCGACGAGGTGCTTGCCGGTTTCTTCGTCCTTCTTGCCGAAGATCTTCGACGTGATCTCGATCAGATAGCTGTCGAGCTCGCCCTGATTCCACTCGGTGTATACCGCGCCGAGTTCGTCGTTGGTCAGGCCCGCGACGTCCTTCAGCACGGCATAGCTTTCGGCGATCAGCTGCATGTCGCCGTATTCGATGCCGTTGTGGACCATCTTCACGTAGTGGCCCGCACCGTCCGGACCCATGTACGCGACGCACGGCTCGCCGTCCGACGGGGCCTTCGCGGCGATCTGCTTGAGGATCGGCTCGACCAGGTCGTACGCGTCGCGCTGGCCGCCCGGCATGATCGACGGGCCGCGCAGCGCGCCCTCTTCGCCGCCGGACACGCCGGTGCCAATGAAGTGCAGGCCCGATTGCGCGAGTTCCTGGTTGCGGCGGATCGTGTCCGTGAAGTGCGTATTCCCGCCGTCGATCAGCACGTCGCCCTTCTCGAGCAGCGGCTTGAGCGATGCGATCGTCGCATCGGTCGCTTCGCCGGCCTTCACCATCATCAGGATCCGGCGCGGCGTCTCGAGCGACGCGACGAACTCTTCGAGCGTATAGGTCGGTACCAGATTACGGCCGGGGAATTCGGCGATCAGTTCGTCGGTTTTCTCGCGGCTGCGGTTATACACCGACACCGCGTAACCGCGGCTCTCGATATTGAGTGCGAGATTGCGGCCCATCACCGCGAGCCCGATCACACCGATTGCTTGTTTGCCCATTAGTCAATTCTCCGGAAAAAACAGGGCGCGACCGAACCGGGTCGCGCGCACAGGCGAAAGGATAGTGGAAACCCGGCTGCGATGCGCGCTTGCGTGTCACTGCTCCGCGTGCGGCAGGCGCCTGAACACGACGCTCAGGTTGTTCGCCGGCATCTCGACGACCTCGATGCAGTCGAGCCCGCGGTCGAGGCCGAGCGCGACGACCGCCTCGAGATCGCGAACGCCCCACGACGGGTCGCGGCTGCGCAACTGCTGGTCGAACGCTTCGTTGGACGGCGCTGTGTGCCGGCCTTCGCGGCGATACGGGCCGTACAGGAACAGCACGCCGCCCGGACGCAGCACGCGCGACGCGCCGGCGAACAGTGCGTCGGTGCAGGCCCACGGCGAGATGTGGATCATGTTGATGCAGACGATCGCGTCGAACGCCGCGGCCGGCCACGACGCATCGCGCACGTCGAACGCCAGCGGCTCGGCCAGGTTCGCGAGGCCGGCATGCGCGACCCACGCGGCGATCGAGCGGCGCGCGTGTGGGTCAGGATCGCTCGGCTGCCAGCGCAGCGCCGGCAGCGCCTGCGCGAAATGGACCGCATGCTGCCCGGTGCCGCTCGCGATCTCGAGCACGTCGCCGCTGGCCGGCAGCACGCGACGCAGCACGTCGAGGATCGGCCCGCGATTGCGCTCGGCCGCCGGCGCCGACAGCCGCGCGGACGGATCGGGCGAGGACGTCGGCCCGGTCACGATGCGTGCTCCGGCGCGCCGCCGGCGACGCCCAGCCGCGCGTTCAGCGCGTCGAGCGCGGGCGCGCAACGCGCCTCGACCTTCAGCGTCAGCATCGGATCGGCGCGCGTGTGGCCGAGGTTCAACGCGGCGACGGGCTTGTTCTGCGCCTGGGCCCACACGCAGAACCGGTAGCCGGAATACACCATCAGCGACGAGCCGACGACGAGCAGCGCATCGGCCGCATCGAGCGCCTGCGACGCCAGCGCGACGCGTTCGCGCGGCACGTTCTCGCCGAAGAACACCACCGCCGGCTTCAGCAGCCCGCCGCAGGCCGGGCAGGCCGGGATGCGGAACGTGTCGAGCGCGGCCCATTCGAGGTGCGCGTCACCGTCGGCGGCGGGTTCCGCCTGCGTGCCCAGCAGCTCGGGGTTGTCCGTTTCGAGCAAGGTCTGGATCGTCGCGCGCGCGTGATGCGCGCCGCAATCGAGGCACGTGACGCCGTTGATGCCGCCATGCAGTTCGATCACGTCGCCGCTGCCTGCACGCTGGTGCAGCCCGTCGACGTTCTGCGTGACGAGGCGCTCGATCCGGCCGGTGCCGCCGAGCCGCGCGAGCGCGACATGCGAGCGGTTCGGCCGCGCACGGCCCACCACGGGCCAGCCGATCATGCTGCGCGCCCAATAGCGGCGGCGCGCGGTGTCGGAACCGAGGAATTCGTGGAGCTGGATCGGCGGCGAGCGCATCCATTGACCGTTGCGGTCGCGATAGCCGGGAATGCCGGAATCCGTGCTGATGCCTGCACCGGTCAGCACGAGCAGCCGCGGATGGCGCTCGACGAACGCGTGCAGCGCATCGAGCGCGGCCGGATCGAGGTTGGCGGATGAGGGGTCGGGCAAGACGATGTCGTTCATGTTGGCGGCGCGTGATCGGGCGCGGTGGCAAGCCGTGCGGCCAGCGCGCCAGCACATGATACAGAACGCCGGGCGATCGGGCCGGCGGCGCGCGCGACACCGGCGCAGCAAAAAAAGACGCCCATCGACCACATGGCGATGGGCGCTCCAACAATTGATCCATCGGGGTAGTGGATCAACTGACAGCACAATGTCGTCGGATCCACCGCGGCGCCGCCGGCGGACCTTTCCCCTGGACTACACCTTCGATTTCCCGATGTCGGGCGGATCGCCGCGCGGCGGTGCGTGCGGCGGGCACACGCATGCGTCGCGCTCGGCACGCAGGCGTTTCGCGCGTCGGCATGACGATCCATATCTCATGATTGATTGCCCATCCACGTGCTCGGCGGTTCATCCCCGACGGCCGACTGGCACCGGTCGGCCTGGTGCGTCACGCCTGCACATCGTCGTTCGGAACGAACCCGGATTGTTCGGATGGAACGAAAAGCCGCACGCTCATGTCACCGCAATCAACGGTGAAACGAATTCTCGGGCAGGTCGGCGATTCACTTTTGCAACACGACACGTTGCGATTCGGTCTGTTCTCATTCTCTTGTCCCCGTCTTCGATGCGTCCGACCCACTGAAGCGATGGCCGGCCCTCTACCGCGCCGGCGATCGCGCTCACGGCACACACAGATACGCAAGGAGCGCACCATGCTTCGCGGCGCAAGGCGGCGCGGCCGGTGAAGTGACCCCGATGCAGATCGGGCGGCGACAGAAATGCGTGAACGTTTCGAAAGTGAAACGACGGGAAACGGCGCGCGCGATCGGCGGACGGGCGCGGCGCCGGTGTTGCAGGAATGTGACGTGTGCGCCGGCGAGACGTTTGCACCTGCACGACGCCCGACGATCCGCTTACAATCGCCCGCCCCTGGCCGCGCATGCGTGGTCGAACGCGCACGTGATCCGAGGCAACCCATCCCGGAGGCCCGCCGTGATGCCCGACTCCTCGGCGGTCCTGCATAGATCGACGTGCGTCGCCTCAACCGTGCGAGCGCCGCCGAACACGAACAGCACCGTGCCCGCCACAAGACCGACCACCACTTGCCGAGGTCAGTTCACGCCGATTGATTGCCCGATGACAAGGCGCCGATCATGCCGGACCCGCCGATGCCGCCGTGTATCGCTCGCCGCGCGTCGCAAGCGTCGCGCAAACACGCTAGCATGCGAACACCGTACGGAGCGCGCCCGCTTCGCCCCGTCTTCAAGGAATGGACATGCCCCTGCCCGCCTCCGGCCGCGCCGACGTCGCGCAGCGCATCTTCTCGGCCGAGCGGCTGTCGATCGGCCTGACGCTGCCGCTGCTGCGCAGCGGCCGGACCGTCGCCGATTTCAACGAGCAGCTCGAACTCGCGGCGCGGGCCGATTCGCTCGGCTTTCGCGCACTGTGGATTCGCGACGTACCGCTGAACAGCGCCGACTATCCCGACCCGGTCGGGCACCTCGATCCGTGGGTGCTGCTCGGCGCGCTCGCGTCGCGCACGCGCCGGATCGTGCTCGCCAGCGGCGCGATCGTGCTGCCGCTGCGTCATCCCCTGCATATCGCGAAAGGCGCGCTGTCGGTCGCGACGCTGTCCGGCGGGCGCTTCATCCTCGGCCTCGGGTCCGGCGACCGGCCGCCCGAATATGCGGCGTTCGGCGTCGATGCTCAAACGCGGCGCGACCGGTATCGCCGGCATTGGGACATCGTTGCGGCCGCGCTCGGCGTGCCGTCCCGCGTGCTGCCCGACGAAACACCGCCGGACGCACCCGACTTCACGCTGCTGCCGCGCGGCGATGCCGCGGTGCCGATGCTCGCGGTCGGTTCGGGCGGACAAAGCGTCGACTGGATCGCTCGGAACGCGATCGGCTGGATGACGTACCACCGCGATCCGGACACGCAGCGTTCTCGTTATTCGATGTGGCGCGCGGCCGTCGACCGGCTCGCTCAACCGGGCTTTCGCGCGTTCGGCGTGTCGATGCGGCTCGATCTCGATGCGAATCGCGATGCGCCGGCCCGCGCGCTGTCGCTCGGCTACGCGACCGGACGGAATGCGTTGGTCGGCATCTTGCGGGACATGCGCGCAGCCGGCACGCACCACGTCACGCTGAATCCCGGCTCGGACCGGCCCGTGCGCGAGGTCATCGAGGAAATCGCCGAGCACGTGCTGCCGATCTTTCACGACGAGCAGGGCTGATTCATCAGGAATCCGGAGTTCGCTGCATGTAGTGGCAGTCGTGGTTTGCACCGAATCGATGTGCCGGCGAGCACGTTTCGTTCCCGACCCGCCACGTCGCAAGCGAATATTCGTCGGCGGAACTATTCGGGTCCGTTCGCGATCATGTTAACTTCCGTCCATCGTCCAGACCGGCGGGCCACATTTCGATGTGCGCCCGCATGCCTCCCCATGCGACATTTCCTGCTCGGCTGGCTGCTCGCCGCCGTCGTATCGATCGCCCACGCGGCTACCCCTGCACCAGCCGCCCCATCGGCGGCCTCCGGCGCCGTGCCGGCATTGACGCCGCAACAGGCGCAGCAGGCCCTCTCCGTCCTGCAAAATCCACGCGAGCGCGAGCAGGTCGAAACGACGTTGCGCGCGATCGCGGCCGTCGGCGTGCTGAGCACGCCCGCGCTTCCGGCGAGCGCCGCGACACCGGCCAGCGCGGCATCCGCCGCCCCAGCCGCGCTCACGACGAACGGGCTCGCGTCGATGCTCGTCCGGCAGGGGGCACATTGGGCCGGCGAAATCGGCGCCGCGCTGAACGAATCGCTGCGCTCGCTACTCGATGTCGGCTCCGTCGGCCGCTGGTGGCACGAGCGGCTGGTGCGAACCGACGAACGCGCGGACCTCACGCGCGCGATCCTGGTCATCCTCGCCGTGCTCGTGCCCGCGTTCGTCGTCGAATGGTTCGCGAAGCGGCTCCTGCGGCGCGCGCTGGCCGCCATGGGCACGCGTCGGGCCGAATCGTCGCGTCGGGCCGAGCCCGAGCCAGCCGGGCCGGACGACGCCAGCCCGTCAGCGCCGGCCGACGCCAGCGCCGGCGCCGACGGCACCGCCGCACCCGATACGTCGTCGCAAGGCCGTGGCCATGCGCGGCGCCACACCACGCTGCTGCGCCGGATGCCGCGCGCGCTGGTCAGCCTCGCGCTGCGCGTGGTGCCGCTGCTGGCGTTCGTCGGTGTCGCGAGCCTGACGATGTCGGTGCTCGACGGCGGCGGCACGCCGACCGAAACCGCACTCGAATCGCTGATCGACATCTACGTGATCTGCCGCCTCGTGACGATTGTCAGCCGGCTGTTCTTCCAGCCCGATGCACCGCAATTGCGGCTGCTGCACGTCAGCGACGCATGGGCCGCGATCGCGCAGCGCTCGATCGCGCGGATCGCGATCGTCGTCGGCGTCTGCACGGCCGCGGTCGAGATCGCCGCGAGCTTCGGCCTCAGCGACGCCGGTCACGTCGCGCTGCTGAAAGCCGTCGCGCTCGTCGGCCACTTGATGATCTCGGCGCTGATTCTCCGGTGCCGCCAGCCGGTCGCCGCCCGCATCCGCGCGGCCGGCGACGATCGGCCGGCCTTCGCGATGATCGGCAACGCGCTCGCCGACGCGTGGGCGCCCGTTTCGGTATTCGTCGTGATGGCGCTGTGGTTCGTGTGGGCGCTCGACGTCCACAACGGCTACCGCGTGCTGATCACGCTCGGCGGCCGCTCGATCGCCGCGATGATCGGCATGCGGATCGTGTCGATCGTCGTGTTCGGTGCACTCGCTCGACTGTTCCAGCGCCGCGACGACGATCGCACGCTGGTCCACCTGCACGCGTACCGCTACTACCCGCTGGTGCGCCAGATCGTGTCGGCGGTAATCGCCGTCGCGACCGTCGTGGTGCTGCTGCAGATCTGGGGCGTGCCGATCTTCCACGCCTTCCAGACCGGCACGATCGGCCATCGGCTCGCGTCGGCGCTGATCACGATCGCGATCGCGGCCGTCGTCGCGCTGATCGTATGGGAAGCCGCGAACATCGCGATCGAGCGCCGCCTGCAGCAGTGGACACACGAAGGCAACCTCGTGCGCGCGGCGCGGTTGCGCACGCTGCTGCCGATGCTGCGTTCGCTGCTGTTCATCATGATCGCGCTCGTCGTCGTGCTGACGGGCCTCAGCGAAATCGGCGTGAACATCGGTCCGCTGCTCGCCGGCGCCAGCATCTTCGGCGTCGCGCTCGGCTTCGGCTCGCAAAAGCTCGTACAGGATTTCATCACCGGGATCTTCCTGCTGATGGAGAACGCGATGCAGGTGGGAGACTGGGTCACGCTCGCCGGCGTGTCCGGCACGGTCGAATACCTGTCGATCCGCACCGTGCGGCTGCGCGCGGGCGACGGGTCGCTGTACACGATCCCGTTCAGCTCCGTTACGACCGTCAACAACACGAATCGCGGGCTCGGCAACGCAGCCGTCAAGGTCAGCATCGCGTACGGCCAGGACATCGATCGCGCGATCGAGACGCTGAAGGAGATCGGCGCCGCGTTGCGCGACGATCCGAATTACAAGGACGGCATCCTGTCGGATTTCAGCTACTGGGGCATCGACCAGGTCGACGGCGCGACGATCGCGCTGGCCGGACAGATCCAGTGCAAGGACTCGGCGCGCTGGGGTGTGCAGCGCGAATTCAACCGGCGTATCGCGGTGCTGTTCCGCGAACGCGGAATTCGGATCGCGAATCCGCAGCGCAGCCTCGTCGCGTATGACGACGGTTCGCGGCCCGTGGCGCCCGAGAACGATGAGAATGGTGGCCCTACCGCCGGCACCCCGGTCGCCGAGCCGCCACCGCGTGCTGCACCGGAGCGCAAGCCGGACTGATCGTGCGGATGCCGTTGACCCGGCCACCGCGCGTCGCGCTGTGCCTGTGCCCGTGCCATCGAGCGACCGATAGGCGCGCTCGACGCGCGGCGGTTTTCATCGCGCGCTGAACGCGCTTCGCCGCGTTCGCCGGCGCGGCCCGCTCGCCGCCCGATGCGCCGCGCGGCACATGCCAGTGTTCGCGCAGAACCCGCGTCTGATCCGCAATGGTCGCCATCAGCAGCGCGCGGCACCTTCGCCGCTAGAACGATCCCAATCGAGCAGTTGCAGCGTGGAACGCGGCACGAGGTGGAATACCGTCAACCGGCCGAACGGACTCATCGCGCGCAACTGGTTGTCGCCGTGCTGATCGTCAGCATCGCCGCACTAATCGTCGACACGTTGTGTCATCCGGTCGCTTCGCCGCGCGATGCGATCCATCACGATGCGCCGACCCACCCCGTTCTCGCGACGAGCCGTCGATCTGATCAGGTTGAGTCGCCGGACGCGCCCGACGCGCGTCGAACCCTGCGTTCCGGGACGGAAAACGGGCGCGGGAGATTCGAATGATTTCTCGAATACGGTTCGTGCATTACGAATCGAATCGAAAATTATCCGAAGGACGGAGCTGCAATTGCACCCTGTTTCTGGTTTGAAAATTACAAAATGCCTCATGTCTTTTCAAAAGCATTTCATCCAATTTCATTTAACTTTGTTTCATATAATCAGAAAAAGTTTGACACCGAACTTTCGTTCTTGATACCGTCCGATGCAAGCAATCCGACGAACTGCAGACCACGCAATCGTTCCCGCTCAACGCATCTCGCTTCCGCCGCACCGAAGTTCTCGCCGCCGACCGTCGCTTCTTCCGTTGGCGCATGCAACATCCCGATGCATTCATTGGGCAGCTGCCGTCCGGCAGCAGGCCGAAGGACCGAACCAGATGAGCAGGATACCGAAACTTTTGCTCTAGCTCGCCTGCATCAGGCCTGCCGGCGCGGCCGGGTCGCATCGCGGCGCAGCGCCCCCGTTACCGAGCATTCCAGCATTTCGCCCCCGGAGGATCACCACCCATCCGGGTCGGGCGAAAGGCCCCGTCGCGTCCGCGCCATCCGCGCGAGCGCGGCGGATATCGGCGGCGCACGATCCGCGCCGCCGTCGACCGTTGTTGTTCGTGCAGTTCGATGTTCAACCGGAGGGGTAATTCAAAATGAATCAGGTTGCAGACAAGAAACTAAAGCACATCCGCATCGCCAAGCTCGCCTTCGCCGCAGCAGCAGCCGCTTCGTTCGGCATGACGGCCGCCCATGCAGCACCGGCCGCCGGCTGGACGGAAACGCGCACCAAGGGATTCCTGCCGCTCGTCCAGCAAGGTGAAAGCAGCAGTACCGCCGGCGCGCCGGCGGCCAGTACCGCCGCCGCTGCCGCGGCTGCCACCGAGATGGCGCCCGGCGAATCGGTCGACATCGTGCTCGGGCTGAACCTGCGCAGCGAAGCGCAACTCGACCAGTACCTGCACGATCTGCATACACCCGGCTCGCCGCACTACAAGCAGTTCCTCACGTCGGCGCAGTTCGCCGCGCAATACGCGCCGACCGACCAGCAGGTTGCCTCCGTCGTCGCGCACCTGCGCCAGGCCGGCTTCGTCAACATCGTCGTTGCGCCGAACCGCCTGCTCGTGTCCGCGTCGGGCACCGCGGCAACGGTCAAATCGGCGTTCCGCACGACGCTCAAGCGCTTCACGCGCAACGGCCGCAACGTTTACGCGAACACCGATGCCGCGCAGGTGCCGAACGCAATCTCAGGCATCGTCGGTGCCGTGCTGGGGCTGCAGAACGTCGAGCTCATGCATACCGGCGCGGGCAGCAAACCGCAAGGCAACACCAGCAACCTGACGATTCCGGCAGGCGCATCCGCGGTGCCGCACTACCCGACGGAATTCTCGTCGCTCTATGGCGGCGACGGCACGCCGACGGCCTCGCAAACCACCGTCGGCATCATCTCCGAAGGCGACCTGTCGCAGACGGTCAGCGACCTCAATACGTTCGCCGCCAACAACGGCCTCGGCACGATCAGCAGCAGCGTCGTGCAGACGGGTCCGTCAGGTAGTTCGTACACCGATACGTCCGGCACCGTCGAGTGGAACCTCGACAGCCAGTCCATCGTCGGCGCCGCCGGCGGCAGCGTGAAGCAGGTCGTGTTCTACGTGGCGCCGTCGATGTCGCTCACCGCGATTACCGCTGCGTACAACAAGGCGGTGAGCGACAACGTCGCGAAGGTCATCAACGTGTCGCTCGGCGTGTGCGAATCGTCCGCGTACAGCACCGGCTCGCAGGCGACCGACGACACCATCTTCAAGCAGGCCATCGCGCAAGGTCAGACCTTCTCCGTATCGGCCGGGGACCACGGCGCATACGAATGCGCGAGCGGCACGCCGTCGCGCTCGACCTACACGGTGAGCGAGCCCGCGACGTCGCCGTACGTGATCGCAGTGGGCGGCACGACGCTATTCACCAACACGTCGACCAACGCATACAACAGCGAAATCGTGTGGAACGATCCGAGCTGGCAGCCGGGCACCGTATGGTCGACGGGCGGCGGCTACAGCAAGTACGAAGCCGCGCCGTCGTGGCAATCGTCGAGCCTCACCGGGTCGACCAAGCGCGCACTGCCGGACGTCGGTTTCGACGCCGACCTGCGCACCGGCGCGATCCTCGTGGTGAACGGCCAGACGTCCGACACGCTTTGGGGCTCGGGCTACCTGAACAACGAAGGCGGCACGAGCCTCGCCGCACCGATCTTCACCGGCATCTGGGCGCGGCTGCAATCGGCCAACAACAACGCGCTCGGATTCCCGGCGTCGAGCATCTACAAGTACTTTCCGAGCAATGCGGCGCTGGTGCACGACGTGACGTCCGGCAACAACGGCAGCGGCACGTACGGCTACAAGGCGAAGGCCGGCTGGGACGCGACGACGGGCTTCGGCAGCGTGAACATCTCGAAGCTGAACACGTTCATCCAGAGCACGTCTGATTTCGCGCGCTGACCGCGCGATGAATGGTGCGGTTTCCGGGTGCGGGTCGTTTTGCGCGCCCGGAGCCGCATCAGCGCCAGTGCGCGCACGGCCTCCGGATCGACGCTGCGCGTCGGCACACGCCGCCCGCGGTCGTCGCGGGCAAGCGAAATCACAGCTGCGATTCGATCGGAAACAAGCCCAGAAACCATACTTCCATGCGCCGCGCCGCCGATACTTCCGGTTCGTGATCGAGTTCGGTCACTTTCCCGTCCGCGTCAGTCTGAATCCACTTGAGCCGCCCCTTCCCGGCCGGGTCGGTCCTCGATTCGACTCGCCACGCGATTTGATCGAGCCGCGGCTCCAGGTCCGCCGCGACTTCCGACGCAATCGCCGCGCTCTCGCAGTAAACGCCGATCTCGGTATTGAGATTCAGCGAACGCGGATCGAGATTCATCGAACCGATGAAGATGCTCTTGCGATCGAACACATAGGTCTTCGCATGCAGCGAAGCACGCGACGAGCCGATGATGACCTGCTTCGAAATGCTCTTGTCGCCGGACGGCCGCCGTTCGTAAAGCCTCACGCCGGCTTCCAGCAGCGCACGCCGATAGCGCCGGTAGCCGGCATGCACGGCCGCGACGTCGGTCGATGCGAGCGAGTTGGTCAGGATCGTCACGCGCACGCCGCGTGCCGTGAGCGCGTGCAGCCGTTCGACCATGTCCTTGCCCGGCACGAAGTACGGCGACACGATCAGCAGCTCCTGCTCGGGCCGCAACGCGAGTGCGCGCAGTTGCGGCATGAGGTGCCCGTCGCTGTCCTTCGGCGAGCGTGCGATCTTCGCCGGATCGTCGTACAGGACCGTCGCCTGGCCCCAGGACAGCTCGGTGCCCTGCCCGTGCACGATCTGGTCGAGCCTGTGTCGCGCCTCGAGCACGTACGGATTGTCCTCCATCGCGCGCAGGTAATCGCGCAACCGTTCGCGCTCCCGGTCGAGGCCGCCCGGCGCCGCGTCGTGCCCGACCAGCGCATCGATCGGATACGCATACGGCGAATTCCAGAACGTATCGAATTCGGTCGAGATGTCGTTCACGACGGGGCCGTGCACGACCACATCGAGATCGCCGAACTCCAGCATCGACGACGCGCCGAAATATTCGTCTCCGATATTGCGGCCGCCGACGATCGCCGCCTGGTTGTCCGCGATCATCGCCTTGTTGTGCATGCGCCGGTTGACGCGGGAGAATTCGAGCACCGTGCCGATCTTCTTGAAGTGGCGTGTGGCGACTGGATTGAAGAGCCGGATCTCGATGTTCGGATGCGAACTGATCTCGAGCAGCTTTTGGTCGTCCGCATTCGTCCCGAGATCGTCGAGCAGCGCGCGCACGCGAACCCCGCGATCGGCCGCACGGATGATCGCATCCGCGAGCTCGTGCCCGGTCAGGTCGTCGTGCCAGATGTAGTACTGAAGGTCCAGTGAGCGGTCCGCGCGATCGGCGAGCAGCACGCGCGCATCGAGTGCATCGACGGGATCGCGCAGCAGATGAAACGCGTCCTGCCCCGGATGGGCGGCGGCCTGCTGACGGAATGCGACGCCGAGGCGCGTGGTTTCCGTATCGGTAAATGCGTGCGTTGGCGCGCGACCGGCCTGCGGCGGCAGGCTGGCGCATGCGGCAAGCATCAGCAACGACAGAATCGCACTCCACGAACGCAACGTGATCATGATGGCCGCCCCCACTGTCGGGCGAAGTCTGTTTGTGTTTGTTCTGGCTGCCGGACGGAACGCGGCGCTGCCCTGCGGTTCGCGCACTCGACGATTCTCGATCGTGCGCGCCGACCGCGCTACAGCATACTTCGATTGATATCGGGACGGCACGCTCCGCGCGTTTTCCCGGTGGCGGCAATGCGACACGCGACGCCGGCGTGAACGCATTCAACACGCTCGACACATTCAGGCAGCGCACAAAAGAAAAACCCGCGAAGCCTTGCGGCGTCGCGGGTTTCGAGACTTCCTTGGATAGCCTTGGAAGGGAATCTGGTGGGCCCCCCGGGAGTCGAACCCGGCACCAACGAATTATGAGTTCGCTGCTCTAACCAAGCATGAGCTAGGGGCCCAGACAAGAAGCAACGTGTGCTACACGCCACTCCGGCAACCAAGCCGGGCCGGCATTGTAACAACAAAGACGCTAAAGAGGACAAACGCCACCGGTATCACGCGGATACGGGCGGCGTTCGCAAGTAAGACGCTGGAAATCAGTTCCCTTCGAGGAACGACTTCAGCTTGTCGGAACGGCTCGGGTGACGCAGCTTGCGCAGCGCCTTGGCCTCGATCTGACGGATCCGCTCGCGGGTGACGTCGAACTGCTTGCCGACTTCCTCGAGCGTGTGATCGGTGCTCATCTCGATACCGAAGCGCATCCGCAGCACCTTCGCCTCGCGCGGCGTCAGCGAATCGAGCACGTCCTTCACGACGTCGCGCATGCTTGCATGCAGCGCGGCATCCGCCGGCGCGACCGTGTTGTTGTCCTCGATGAAGTCGCCGAGATGGGAATCGTCGTCGTCACCGATCGGCGTTTCCATCGAGATCGGCTCCTTCGCGATCTTCATGATCTTGCGGATCTTGTCTTCCGGCATCTCCATCTTCTCGGCGAGCGTTGCCGGGTCCGGCTCGAGACCGGTTTCCTGCAGGATCTGCCGCGAGATGCGGTTCATCTTGTTGATCGTTTCGATCATGTGAACCGGAATACGGATCGTGCGCGCCTGGTCGGCGATCGAACGCGTGATGGCCTGACGGATCCACCACGTCGCATAGGTCGAGAACTTGTAGCCGCGACGGTATTCGAACTTGTCCACCGCCTTCATCAGGCCGATGTTGCCTTCCTGGATCAGGTCGAGGAACTGCAGGCCGCGGTTCGTGTACTTCTTCGCGATCGAAATCACGAGACGCAGGTTCGCCTCGGTCATTTCACGCTTCGCCTGACGTGCCTTCAGTTCGCCGGCCGCCATCTGGCGGTTGGTTTCCTTCAGGTCCTTCAGCGGCAGCACGACGCGCGCCTGCAGGTCGAGCAGACGCTGCTGCTGTTCGCGGATCGCCGGGATATTGCGCGACAGGACCGCGCTGTACGAATGACCTTCGGCCGCGATCTTCTCGGCCCAGTCGAGATCCGTCTCGCTGCCGGGGAAGCGCGCGATGAATTCCGAACGCGGCATGCCGCACTTGTCGACGACGATGTGCAGAATCTGGCGCTCGACCTGACGGACTTCGTCCACTTGCGCACGCAGCGTGTCGCACAGACGCTCGACGGTACGCGCGGTGAAGCGGATCGTCATCAGTTCGGTCTGGATCGTTTCCTGCGCCTTCAGGTAGGACTTCGACTTGTAGCCTTCCTTTTCGAACGCGCGGCGCATCTTGTCGAACCACTCGCTGATCTGCGAGAACTTGTCGAGCGATGCGCGCTTGAGGGCTTCGAGCTGGGCGGCGTTGGCGGTTGCCTGGGCGGCACCGTCATCATCCTCCTCTTCCTCTTCTTCCTCTTCCTCTTCGGCTTCCTCGTCCTCGTTCTCGATCGCTTCGGCTTCCTTCGCCGAGAAACCGTCCGTATCGGCGGAGTCCGAAGCATTCGGATCGAGCAGGCCGTCGACGAGTTCGTCGACGCGGATCTCTTCGTTCGCGACGCGCTCGGCCATCGCGAGGATGTCGGCGATCGTCGTCGGGCACGCGGAAATCGCCATCACCATGTGGCGCAGGCCGTCCTCGATCCGCTTCGCGATCTCGATTTCGCCTTCGCGCGTGAGCAGCTCGACCGTGCCCATCTCGCGCATGTACATCCGGACCGGATCGGTCGTGCGACCGAATTCCGAATCGACGGTCGACAGCGCGACTTCCGCTTCTTCCTCGACTTCATCGTCCGACGACGCGGCCGGCGCGTTGTCGTTCAGGAGCAGCGTTTCCGCGTCCGGCGCCTGCTCGTAAACCGCCACGCCCATGTCGTTGAACGTGCCGATGATGCCTTCGAGGGCTTCGGTCTCGGTGAAGTTGTCCGGCAGGTGGTCGTTGATTTCGGCATACGTGAGGAAGCCACGCTCCTTGCCGAGCTTGATCAGCGCGCGCAGCTTCACGCGGCGCTCTTCGAGCTCCTCGGCCGTGCCGGGCGTGCTCGTCGCGAACGCTTCCTTCAGCAGCGCCTTTTCCTTGGCGCGACGATCGCGCACCTTGGATTTGCCCGGGGCAGCCGCGGCTGCGGGCTGCTCGTCGCTCTGATTTGCGTCGTCATCGACGGATACTTCGTTCAGCTTTTTGGTCATGGAGTTCGCCGTACCGGCTATATCGACTCGCGGCTGCTGGACGACAGCCGGTTGAACCGTGGGTGCATGAGTAGTACGTACTGCCGTTTCGTCCGCGTCGGCAGTCGTGTCCCTTGCGCTTTTCGCACTTGCCCGCTTCGCCGCCGGCTTGGCCGGCCCGGAGTCGGGTCTGGCGGCAGCCCGTGTTCTGGCTGCCGGCGCCGGCGCAGCCTGAGCAGTGCCGGCCGCGGTTTTCTTTCCTGCCGGGGCTGACGTGGCTGAAGACACTGTCCTGGTGGAAGAAGCAGACTTGGCCGCTGTGACCTTCGTGGTCGGCTCCGTCGAGCCCTTGCCTGTTGCTTTCTTTCCGCCTGTCGTCTTTGCCATCGCGAATCTCGCCTCTGCTTAGAAAACAAACCGCTGGAAACCTTATATTATAGCACGCTGGGGCGCCCTCTCTTGGCGCCCCGGCCGCCTACAGCCCGAGCCGACGCTTCATGTCGGTTCGCTGCTGGTTCAATTCCGTCAATTCCGCCAGTTCCTCGGGTGTGAAGGTGGACTGCCGCGCAAGCCGATCGAGCCGGTCGCAGCAGGCGTCATAGCGCATCTTGAGCACCGCGGCCTGCAGCTCCTCCCCCGCGATCCGTTCCTGTTCACGCTGCCGCTCGGGCACCGTCTCGTCTTCCGGATTCTGTAACAGCAAATCGCGGACGTTTTCATCATAGTCCAGAATTTCGCGGAAGATTTCCTCGTAAGTCGCGCCGTTCGAGGACGTCCGCAGGACATCCGACAGCAGCCGGAACTCCGCGCCGTCGCCCAGCGCACGCGCATGCTCGACGACTTCGGCGAACAGCTCGCCGATCCGCGGCAGCGCGCGCAGGGTCGCAAGCTGTTCGTCGTCGAGCTGCGACGCGATCCGCGGATGCATCACGAGCGTACGCAACGCGCGCTTTTCGCTGTCCGTCACGCGCCGCCGCTCGCTGCGCGCGGGCGCCTGGCGCGCCGGCGCCGCGATGCGCGCATCGACATCCGACAGCGCCGCGACTTCCTCGAACGGGATATCGAGCCGGTCGGCGAACATGTGCATGATCTGCGCGCGCAACGCGTTCGCCGGCAGCGCCTGCAGCAGCGGCTTCGCGTCGAACAGCGCCTTCGCTCGACCTTCCGGCTGGTCGAGCGCCTTGCCGGCAATTGCTTCGTTCAACAGAAATTGTGACAGCGGCATCGCGCGCTCGACCTGCTCGGAAAACGCGTCCGCGCCGAATTCGCGTACGTAGCTGTCCGGATCGTGCTCGGACGGCAGGAAAAGGAATCGGATCGTCCGGTTGTCCGCCGCATGCGGCAGACACGCCTCGAGCGCGCGGCGCGCCGCACGCCGGCCGGCCGAGTCGCCGTCGAAGCTGAAAATGACCGTGTCCGTCTGACGCAGCAACTTCTGCACATGGATCGGCGTGCACGCCGTGCCGAGCGTCGCAACCGCGTTCGGGAAGCCGAGCTGCGCGAGCGCGACGACGTCCATGTAGCCTTCGACGACCAGCACGTACTTGCGCTCGCGGATCGCAAGGCGCGCCTCGAACAGCCCGTACAGCTCGCTGCCCTTGTTGAACAACGGCGTTTCGGGCGAATTCAGGTACTTCGGCTCACCGCTGCCGAGCACGCGGCCGCCGAACCCGATCACCTGCCCCTTCACGTTGCGGATCGGGAACATGATCCGCTCGCGGAACCGGTCGTAGCGTCGCGCGACGCCCTGCGCATCGGTTTTCTCGCTGACGATCACGAGCCCCGATTCGACGAGCGAGTCGTCGCGGTAGTCCGGGAACGCGGTTTCGAGGTTCTGCCAGCCGTCCGGCGCATAGCCCAGCCCGAAGCGCGCGGCAATCTCGCCGGTCAGGCCCCGGTTCTTCAGATACTGGATCGCGACGGTCGCGCCGCGCAATTGCTTGCGGTAGTAGTCGCACGCGGTGGACATCACGTCGGACAGCGCGGTCGCGACCGATTTCGACACGGGCGCCGGATAGTCACCGCCACCCGCACCGCCTCCGCCGCGCATGGACGGCTCGTGCGGCACGGTCAGTCCGACCGATTGCGCGAGCTCCTGCACGGCTTCCGGGAACGTGAGCCCCGCATGCTCCATCAGGAAACCGATCGCCGTGCCGTGCGCGCCGCAGCCGAAGCAGTGATAGAACTGCTTGGTCGGGCTGACGGTAAACGACGGGCTCTTCTCGTTATGGAACGGGCACAACCCCATGAAGTTGGCGCCGCCCTTCTTGAGCTGCACATACCGGCCCACCACGTCGACGATATCGACGCGGTTCAGCAAATCCTGCAGGAACGAATGCGGAATCACCGTGGGATCGAGCGAAAAAAAGACAATACGACGCCCCGGCGCACGCGCATGCGGCGCGCCGGGAAGCGGGTTTTACTTCGACAGCGCGGCCTTGACCTGCGCGGAAACGGCCGTCATGTCGGCCCGACCGGCAAGCTTGCCCTTCAGCACGCCCATCACCTTGCCCATGTCCTGCGGGCCGGCCGCGCCCGTTGCCGCGACAGCGGCCTGGACTTCGGCAGCCACTTCGGCGTCCGAAAGCTGCGCGGGCATGTAGGCGCCCAGCACGGTCAGCTCGGCCTGTTCCTTCGCGACGAGATCGTCGCGGCCTGCGGCTTCGAACTGGCTGATCGAGTCCTTGCGCTGCTTGATCATCTTGTCGATCACGGCGGTGATGCCCGCGTCGTCGAGGGTCACCCGATCATCGACCTCGCGCTGCTTGATCGCGGCCATCAGCAGGCGAATCGTCGCCAGACGCTCGCTTTCCTTCGCGCGCATCGCGGCCTTCATGTCTTCGCTGATCTGCTCTTTCAAACTCATCTTGCACCCGGGATGGAAACGTGACTTCAACGCCCGCGAACGGGCGTCAACACAAAAACCCGCTTGGGACTAAGTCTCAAGCGGGTTGCTCGAATCCGGCATCGGCGACTCGCAGCCCCAGATCGAGGCCGATCGTGCGGAGGTCGCCGGTGCGCCGCTCAGTGAATCGCGCGGCGCTCAATCGTTCAGTACAGCTTCTTCGGCAGCGTCTGGCTGCGGATCCGCTTGTAATGACGCTTCACTGCGGCAGCCTTCTTGCGCTTGCGCTCGGCGGTCGGCTTCTCGTAAAACTCCCGCGCACGAAGCTCGGTCAGCAGACCGTTCTTCTCGATCGTGCGCTTGAAGCGGCGCATGGCGACTTCGAACGGCTCGTTTTCTTTAACGCGAATGATCGTCATGATCCGACACGAATAAAGGTTTGCAGGGAAGACTTGCAAGTATAGCAGAGCGCCGCGCAAAGACATAAGGGCCGGCCCCCGTCAATGGGGGCCCGCGCAGCCGTGTCAGGCGCCCCGCGCAAACTCCGCCGCCGCCTGCCCGGCCGCCGTGCCGGATGCCCACGCCCACTGGAAGTTGTAGCCGCCGAGCCAGCCCGTCACGTCCACCGCCTCGCCGATGAAGAACAGCCCCGGCACCCGCGCGCTCATCATCGTCGCCGACGACAGTTCGCGCGTATCGACGCCGCCCTTCGTCACCTCGGCCTTCTTGTAGCCCTCGGTGCCGTTCGGCGTCAGCGTCCAGCCGGACAGCGCATCGCCGATCTGACGCAGCATCTTGTCGGGCAGGTCCGCGAGCCGCGCGTCCGCCGCGACGCGATGCGTGTCGAGCCAGACGTGAGCGAGGCGCGACGGCACCCAGTCCGCGAGCAGCGAACCGATCTGGCGCTTCGACGTGCGCTTCGCGTCGAGCAGGTCGGCCACCACGTCGCGCTGCGGCAGCAGGTCGATGCGGATCGGGTCGCCGGATTGCCAGTAGCTGGAAATCTGCAGGATGCCGGGGCCCGACAAGCCCCGATGGGTCAGCAGCAGATCCTCGACGAATTCGCCGCCGTGCTTCTTGTCGCCGGTCGACACGCGCACTTCGACCGACACGCCGGACAGCGCCGCGAACGGCTCCCAGTCCCGCTGCGCAAAGGTCAGCGGCACGAGCGCGGGCCGCGTATCGACGAGCTTGTGGCCGAACTGCTTCGCGAGCCGGTAGCCGAAGTCGGTCGCGCCGATCTTCGGGATCGACAGTCCGCCGGTGGCGACGATCAGCGCGCGTGCGCGGATCGGCCCCGCCTGCTGCGTGTCGAGCGTGAAGCCGTCGGCCGGCGCGTGGCGCACCGCGTCGACGGCCACCGGCCGGCGCCAGGCAATCCCGCCCGCATCGCATTCGTGCTTCAGCATGTCGATGATCGCGTCGCTGCCGTGATCGCAAAAGAGCTGCCCCTTGTGCTTTTCGTGCCAGGTGACGTGATGGCGCTTGAGCAGCCCGAGGAAGTCGCGCGGCGTGTAGCGCGCAAGCGCCGAGCGCGCGAAATGCGGATTCGACGACAGATAATTGTCGGGGCCCGCATGGAGATTCGTGAAGTTGCAGCGGCCGCCGCCCGAGATGCGGATTTTCTCGGCGAGCCGCGGCGCGTGGTCGATCAGCACCACGCGGCGGCCGAGTTGCCCGGCGACTGCGGCGCTCATCATCCCGGCGGCGCCCGCGCCGATCACGGCGATATCGTAAGTTTCCATGGCGCGGATTGTACCTGCCTGGCCGCGCACCCGTGCCGCACCCCAGCGGCGGCAGGCCCTCGCCTGCTATAATTTGCGGTTACGTTTACCTTCGTGCGGCGCGCTCGACGCAGCTCGCACCGCCTCTACCCATGCTCGTTCTCGGCATCGAAAGCTCCTGCGACGAAACCGGCCTCGCGCTCTACGACACGCAGCGCGGCCTGCTCGCGCATGCGCTTCATTCGCAGATCGCGATGCACCGCGAATACGGCGGCGTCGTGCCCGAGCTCGCATCGCGCGACCACATCCGCCGCGCGCTGCCGCTGCTCGAGGAAGTCATGGCGCAAAGCGGCACGCGCCGCGAGGACATCGACGCGATCGCATTCACTCAAGGCCCCGGCCTCGCCGGCGCGCTGCTGGTCGGCGCGAGCATCGCGAATGCGCTCGCGCTGGCATGGAACAAGCCGACCGTCGGCATCCATCACCTCGAAGGCCACCTGCTGTCCCCGCTGCTCGTCGACGAACCGCCGCCGTTCCCGTTCATCGCGCTGCTGGTGTCGGGCGGCCACACGCAACTGATGCGCGTGACCGATGTCGGCGTGTACGAGACGCTCGGCGAGACGCTCGACGACGCGGCCGGCGAAGCATTCGACAAGACGGCGAAGCTGATCGGCCTCGGCTACCCGGGCGGCCCGGAAGTGTCGAAACTCGCGGAAACGGGCACGCCGGGCGCCGTCGTGCTGCCGCGCCCGATGCTCCATTCGGGCGATCTCGACTTCAGCTTCAGCGGCCTGAAGACGGCCGTGCTCACGCAGATGAAGAAGTTCGAGGCGGCAAAACTCGAAGGCGAAGCGCTCGAACGCGCGAAGGCCGATCTCGCGCGCGGCTTCGTCGACGCGGCCGTCGACGTGCTCGTCGCGAAGTCGCTCGCCGCACTCAAGAAGACGAAGCTCAAGCGCCTCGTCGTCGCGGGCGGCGTCGGCGCGAACCGCCAGTTGCGGGCCGCGCTGTCGGCCGCCGCGGCCAAGCGCGGCTTCGACGTGCACTATCCGGATCTCGCGCTCTGCACCGACAACGGCGCGATGATCGCACTCGCCGGCGCATTGCGGCTCGGCCGCTGGCCCGAGCAGGCGAACGCCGACTACGCGTTCACGGTGAAACCGCGCTGGGATCTCGCGTCGCTCGCACGCTGATTCGCACGACGCACCGGACATCACCAGCCAAAACACAAAGGCCGCTCGATCGAGCGGCCTTTTCCGTTGCAGCGGCACAACGTCACGCAGCGTGCCGCTTGTCGCGCTCGATCAGCGCATACGCGCTGTGATTGTGGATCGATTCGAAGTTCTCGGCTTCGAGCACGTAGGCGACGACGCGGTCGTCCGCATCGAGACGCTGCGCGACGTCGCGCACCAGATCCTCGACGAACTTCGGATTTTCGTACGCACGCTCCGTGACGAACTTCTCGTCCGGACGCTTCAGCAAGCCCCACAGCTCGCACGACGCTTCTTCTTCCGCGATGCGGATCAGCGCCTCGACCGGCAGGTCGGCCGCGAGCTCGGCGTCGATCGTCACGTGCGAGCGCTGGTTGTGCGCACCGTACTGCGAGATCTTCTTCGAGCACGGGCACAGGCTCGTCACCGGCACGAGCACCTTCAGGAACAGGCGCGCTTCGCCGTTGCGGCTTTCGCCCGCGAGCGTCACTTCATAGTCGAGCAGGCTCTGCACGCCCGACACCGGTGCCGTCTTGTTCACGAAGTACGGGAACGTGACCTCGATCCGGCCGGCCTCGGCTTCCAGCTTCTCGAGCATCGACGCGAGCATCGCACGGAAGCGCTCGACCGTCAGCGGCGCACGATTCTCCTCGAGCAGCGCGACGAAGCGCGACATGTGCGTGCCCTTCTGATCGGCAGGCAGGCGCACGTCGAGATTCCAGACGCCGACGGTCGGCTGCACGTCGCCGCTCTCGGTGCACACCGTCAACGGATGCCGGACCGCCTTCACGCCCACGCGCTGAATCGGAATCTGGCGGGTATCCACCGTGCTCTGCACGTCGGGCATCACGAAGGCGGGATTCATCTGGTTCATCTTTTTCAATCCTTGTAAGCCGCGCGTCCGACGACGCGCACGCCGCGTCATGCGGCAGCCGGAAAAGCAACATGGGCCCGCAGGCCCATGTTTTCCGCATCAATGTAGACCGGTTGCGCCAGTCGCACCGACGCCGCCCGCAGGCGGCGCCAGCTTATGCGACGCGCTTCGCCTGACCGGCGACATCGGCCGCCGCGTTGAGGAAGCGTTCGCGAATCGATTTCGCGATGCCCGCGCCGTCGAGGCCGCATTGCGACAACAGCTTTGCGTGGTCGCCGTGATCGACGAACTGGTCAGGGAGGCCCAATTGTAGTACGGGTCGGATAACCCCACTCTCCATCAGGGCTTCCACGCAGCCCGAGCCCGCGCCGCCCATCACACAACCTTCCTCGACCGTGACAAGGTAGTCGTGCGTCTCGGCGAGTTCGCGCACGAGCGCGGCATCGACCGGCTTCACGAAGCGCATGTTCGCGACCGTTGCATCGAGCTCCTCGCCTGCCACAAGCGACGGCGCAACCATCGTGCCGAACGCGAGGATCGCGACGCGCTTGCCTTCCGGCTGCGACGTGCGGCGACGCACTTCACCCTTGCCGAGCGGAATTTCGGTGAATTCCTTCACCGTCGCCACGCCCGTGCCCGCGCCGCGCGGATAACGCACCGCGGTCGGGTTCGGCTGCTGAAGCGCCGTGTGCAGCATCTGACGGCACTCGTTCTCGTCGGACGCGGCCATGATCGTCATGTTCGGAATGCAGCGCATGAATGCGAGATCGTACGCGCCCGCGTGCGTCGCACCGTCCGCGCCGACGAGGCCCGCGCGGTCGATCGCGAACACGACCGGCAGGTTCTGCAGCGCGACGTCGTGGATCAGCTGGTCGTACGCACGCTGCAGGAACGTCGAGTAGATCGCGACAACGGGCTTCAGCCCTTCGGTCGCGAGACCGCCCGCGAACGTCACCGCGTGCTGCTCGGCGATGCCGACATCGTAGTAGCGATCCTTGAAGCGCTTCTCGAACTCGACCATGCCCGAGCCTTCGCGCATCGCGGGCGTGATGCCGACGACGCGCGAATCGCGCTCGGCTTCATCGCACAGCCATTCGCCGAACACCTGCGTGTATGTCTTCTTCGCGGGCGTGGCCGACGGCTTGATGCCTTCTGCCGGGTTGAACTTGCCGGGGCCGTGGTAGAGCACGGGATCGGCTTCGGCGAGCTTGTAGCCCTGGCCTTTCTTCGTCACCACGTGCAGGAATTGCGGGCCGCGCAGTTCGCGGATGTTCTGCAGCGTCGGGATCAGCGAATCGAGATCGTGACCGTCGATCGGGCCGATGTAGTTGAAGCCGAACTCTTCGAACAGCGTGGCCGGCACGACCATGCCCTTCGCGTGCTCCTCGAGCTTGCGCGCGAGTTCGAGCACCGGCGGCGCGACGCTCAGCACGCGCTCGACGCCCGCACGCGCGGCTGCGTAGAAGCGGCCCGACATCAGGCGTGCGAGATGGCGGTTCAGCGCGCCGACCGGCGGCGAAATCGACATGTCGTTGTCGTTGAGGATCACGAGCAGCTTCGCATCCTCCGACACGCCCGCGTTGTTCATCGCCTCGAACGCCATGCCCGCCGTCATCGCGCCGTCGCCGATCACCGCGATCGAGAAGCGGTCGTCGCCGTTCAGCTGGCTGCCGATCGCCATCCCGAGCGCCGCCGAGATCGACGTGCTCGAATGCGCGGTGCCGAACGTGTCGTATTCGGACTCGCTGCGGCGCGGGAAACCCGAGATGCCCCCGTACTGACGCAGCGAATGCATCTGGTCGCGGCGGCCCGTCAGGATCTTGTGCGGGTAGGTCTGGTGACCCACGTCCCAGACGATCCGGTCGTTCGGCGTGTTGAACACGTAGTGCAACGCGATCGTCAGCTCGACCGTCCCGAGGTTGGACGACAGATGGCCGCCCGTCTTCGACACGCTGTCGAGCACGAACGCGCGCAGTTCATCCGCGAGCGGTTGGAGTTGGCGACGATCGAGGCGGCGCAGATCCGCCGGGTCGTCGATGGTTTTCAGCAAGTCGTACATCGTCGTTCCATTGTAGGAAATCAAACGCGCCCGCATTCTATTGCACGCACCGTAGCGTGTGCGCAGCGGCGGGCTTCGCGTCAGCTGACCCGGTTCACCACCAGGTCGGCAAGTTCGGCGAGACGCTGTGCGCGTGCGCCGAACGGTTTCAGCGCATCGTGCGCTTCGGCGCGCAGCTGGGCCGCGAGCTCACGCGATGCGTCGAGGCCGAGGATCGATACGTAGGTCGGCTTGTCGTTCGCCGCATCCTTGCCTGCCGTCTTGCCGAGCGTCGCCGAATCGGTCGTGACGTCGAGAATGTCGTCGACGACCTGGAAGGCCAGACCCACGGCGCCCGCGTAAACGTCGAGCGCGGCCATCGCTTCCGCCGACGGCGTGTCGCCGGCCAGCGCGCCCATCCGCACGGCGGCACGCAGCAGCGCGCCCGTCTTCATCCGGTGCATCGTCTCGAGCTGTTCGCGCGTCAGCTTGAGGCCGACGCTCGCCAGGTCGATCGCTTGCCCGCCGGCCATGCCGATCGAGCCGCTCGCCAGCGCCAGCTCGCGCACGAGCGCAGCCTGCTGCACCGGAGTCAGTGCCACGGCGTCGGTCAGCGCGACGAATGCCTGCGACTGCAGCGCATCGCCGACCAGCAGCGCCGTCGGCTCGTCATACTGCACGTGCACGGTCGGCTTGCCGCGTCGCAGCGCGTCGTCGTCCATGCACGGCATGTCGTCGTGCACGAGCGAGTAAACGTGGATCATCTCCAGCGCCGCCGCCGCTGCGTTGCGCGCCGCTTCGGTCGCGCCGGTCAGTTCGCCTGCTGCATGGCACAGCAGCGGGCGAACGCGTTTGCCGCCGCCGAGGACCGCGTAACGCATCGCTTCGTGAAGCTGCGTGGGCACCACATTATCAGCCGGCAAATAGTGGCCGAGTGCGTCCTCGACACGGTCGAGCACGGACCGCATCCATTGTTCGAATGTCATAGATCGTCGTCTTCGCCGTCCGTGGCGGCCGTGCCGGACGAAAGCGGCTTCAGGGTCGCGCCGTCCAGCACGCGAACCTGCTGCTCCACTTTCTCGAGCTGCTGTTGGCAAAACGCAACGAGGGTCGCACCGCGGCGATACGCCGCCAGTGAATCCTCGAGGCTCAACGCGCCGCCTTCCATCCGTGCAACCAGCGTCTCGAGTTCCGCGAGCGCCATCTCATAATTGTCCGGCAACGGTTCGGTGCCATTGCCGGGCGGCGTGGCGCCTGGGGATGCGGTTTTCGCCATGGACGAGGGTGTCAAATTTCAAAACAAGTCGGACATTCTACGGCAAAAGAGAATTCTCCGATCTGCCGACGTGGGCACCCCGGCACATCTTCCGGCCCCATCTTCGACACACGGGGTGCGCACCCCGATTGTCTCCCGACAAAAAATTGACACAAATCAGGCACTTAATCCTAGCCTTGCGAGGCGAACCGGGTATAATTCCCCGTTTCCCTAAATCGATTTTTCGATGGTTGGGTTGTTCACTGCTTTCACGCTAACACCGGGAGTGGGAATGTCCAATCTGAGCGATGCGCTTCAGTTGAAGTCGGCCCACAGCCAGCTTCCAGTCACTGCATATTTCGATGAGGCGCTACTCGAGCGCGAGATCGAAACCCTCTTCAAGAAAGGACCTCGTTACGTCGGGCACGAGTTGATGGTGCCCGAGGCGGGGGATTATTTCGCGCTGCCGTCCGAGCAGGAAGGCCGCGTGCTGGTCCGTAACCAGACGAACCAGATCGAGCTGCTGTCGAACGTGTGCCGCCACCGGCAGGCGATCATGCTCAACGGGCGCGGCCGCACGCAGAACATCGTGTGCCCGCTGCACCGCTGGACGTACGACCTCGAAGGCGAGCTGCTCGGCGCACCGCACTTCCCCGACAAACCGTGCCTGAACCTCGGCAAGAGCCCGCTGCAGAACTGGCAGGGGCTGCTGTTCGAGGCCGAGGGCCGCAACGTCGCGCGCGACCTCGCCAACCTCGGTACGAAGCATCACTTCGACTTCTCCGAGTACCAGTTCGATCACGTCGAAGTGCACGAGTGCGATTACAACTGGAAGACGTTCATCGAGGTCTACCTCGAGGATTATCACGTCGTCCCGTTCCACCCGGGCCTCGGCAGCTTCGTGTCGTGCGACGATCTCAAATGGGAGTTCGGCGACTGGTACAGCGTGCAGACGGTCGGTGTGCACAACGCCCTCGCGAAACCTGGCAGCGCGACCTACCAGAAGTGGCACGAGCAGGTGCTCCAGTTCCGCAACGGCGTGCCGCCGGAGTTCGGCGCGATCTGGATGGTCTACTACCCGGGCCTGATGATCGAGTGGTATCCGCACGTGCTCGTCGTGTCGTGGCTGATTCCGCGCGGGCCGCAGAAGACGACCAACATCGTCGAGTTCTATTACCCCGAGGAAATCGCGCTGTTCGAACGCGAGTTCGTCGAGGCCGAGCGCGCCGCCTATATGGAAACGGCCATCGAGGACGACGAAATTGCGATGCGGATGGACGCGGGCCGCCGCGCACTGATGGCGCGCGGCGAATCGCAGGTCGGGCCATACCAGAGCCCGATGGAAGACGGCATGCAGCACTTCCACGAGTTTCTGCGCCGCCACCTCGGCGACATCTGACCGCGCGCGGCGCGCCAGCGCCGCATGGCATTCGGCATATCAAAAGACGGGTTTCGGCCCGTCTTTTTTTGTTTAGACTTGGAGTATCAGGCCGTTTGCACTCCAGGGAGCCGTCATGCCACACACCCACTACACCACGCTCATCTCCGCAGCCAATCTCGCCGAGCGGCTGGCCGCGGCGCCGGGCAGCGTCGCCGTGTTCGACTGCCGCTTCGACCTCGTCGATCCGGGCGCAGGCGAAGCCGCCTATGCGGCCGGCCATATCCCCGGCGCGCAGTATCTCCATCTCGACCGCGACCTGTCCGGCCGCAAGACCGGCACCAACGGGCGCCATCCGCTGCCGACCCGCGACGCATTCGCGACGCTGATCGCCAGCCGCGGCGTCAAGCAGGGCCAGCAGGTCATCGCCTATGACGCACAAGGCGGCGCCTATGCGGCGCGGCTTTGGTGGCTGCTGCGCTGGCTCGGGCACGATTCCGTCGCGCTGCTCGACGGCGGCCTGCAGGCATGGGAAACGGCCGGCCAGCCGCTGACCACCGACGTGCCGCATCCGGCCGCCGGCGACTTCCGCGCGACGACCCCGCTCGAATCGACGGTCGACGCGGCAGCCGTGCTCGCGAACGTGACGTCGGCCACGCGCGTCGTGATCGATGCGCGCGCACCGGATCGCTATCGCGGCGAAAACGAAACGATCGATCGTGTCGGCGGCCACATTCCCGGCGCACGCAACCGGTTCTTCAAGGACAACCTGGCCGCCGACGGCCGCTTCAAGACCGGCCATGAGCTGCGCGAGACATTCACCACGCTGCTGGCCGGCACCGAACCGAACAGCGTGATCCTGCAATGCGGGTCCGGCGTGACCGCATGCCACAACGCGCTCGCGCTCGAAATCGCGGGGCTGCATGGCGCGTCGCTGTATCCGGGCTCGTGGAGCGAATGGAGCGCCGATCCGTCGCGTCCGATCGCGACCGGCCCGAACCCGTAAGCACCTGCGCGGCGCGACGACAAGGCGGCGGCATCTGCCGCCTTGTCGTTCACATCACGCCGTACTTGTGGAACCACTCGATCGCGCGCTTCCAGCCGTCCTCGGCGTCGCCCTTCACGTAACTCGGCCGATAATCGGCGAAGAACGCGTGGCCGGCATCCGGATACACGACGATCTCCGATTGACGCGCGAGCTTCGAATCGCTCGTCTGGATTGCCTTGCGCATGTCCGCGAGCGACGCCTGCGTGATGTTCGTGTCCTTCTCGCCGTACAGCCCGAGCACGGGTACCTTCAGCAACGACGCATGATCGACCGGATTGAACGGCGTCATCTCGTCGGTCGTGCCCTCGACGAACCCGTACCATGCGACGGCCGCGCGCACGTGCGGATTATGCTCCGCGTACAGCCACGCCTGGCGGCCGCCCCAGCAGAACCCCGTCACGCCGAGACGCGACAGGTCGCCGCCGTTCTTGCCGGCCCACGCGACGGTCGCATCGAGATCCTCGGTGACCTGCCGGTCAGGCACCTTGCTGATGATGTTGTCGAAAAGCTCCTTCATCGTCGGATACTTCGACGCATTGCCCTGGCGCGCGAACAGGTCCGGCGCGATCGCCAGATAGCCGAGCTTCGCGAAGCGGCGGCAGACGTCGGCGATATGCGCATGCACGCCGAAGATCTCGTGGATCACGATGACGACCGGCAGGTTCGTCTTGTCGACCGGCTGCGCGCGATACGCGGGGATGCTCGCGTCGCCCGAGCGGATCTCGATGGTGTCGACGTCCAGCCCGGTGCTGTCGGTCGTGATCGTCTGCGCCGACACGGGCAGCACGGCCGCCGCGAAGGTGCCGCCCAGCGCGGCCTGCATGAACTTGCGGCGCGAGAACGGAACGTGGGGAACCAGGCTGTCGACTTCGGGTTTCAACATGAATGCACTCCTCGATTGGGCACCGCCGTCGCGGCCAGGGACTCGACCCGGCATCACGCCGGCGGACGGCGCGGATGTCGCGGCGGTTGGCACCCCGCCGCAAGCGGAAACCCGGACAAGATGCCCAATAATCCGTTGTCGCGTCAACTGTCAGATGTGTAAGACTCGATTACGACGGTGTCATGCGGTGGCATCCAACGGTATCGACAACCGCGGCGCCCCGGCCCGGCAAATCCATGCGGGGCACGCATGCGGCGAGCGCCGTCGCGCGCTCGAATGTCCACGGATTGAAACGAAACGATGCGCAATAAACAGGCCGGTGCGCGAATCCGGGGTCAACCGCACTTGAAACGACAACGGGCAGGAAACGCGCTCGATACGCGTTCCCTGCCCGTCGGAGCACGAACCGCGCGGTCAGTGCAGCTTGACGCGCGGCAGCGTCGTGCGGCGCAGCCAGTGCGCGAACGTATCGAGCATCATGCGCGGATAGCCGTGCAGCGCCGCGATGTGCAGGCGGTACAGCGACATGTACATGAAGCGCGCGAACAGCCCTTCGATCAGCATGTTGCCGCCGATCAGGCCGCCCATCAGGTTGCCGACCGCGCTGAAGTGACCGAGCGACACGAGCGAACCGAAATCGCGATACGTGAACTCGGGCAGCGGACGTCCGTCGAGCCGGCAGCCGATCGCCTTCAGCAGAAAGCTCGCCTGCTGGTGCGCGGCCTGCGCACGCGGCGGCACGTTGCGCTCGTTGCCGGGCCATACGCATGCCGCGCAATCGCCGAGTGCGAAGACGTTGTCGTCGGTGAAGGTCTGCAGTGTGCGACGCACGTCGAGCTGGCCGAGCTTGTTGACCTGCAGGCCGTCAAGATTCGACAGCACGGACGGCGCCTTGATGCCGGCCGCCCAGACCGTGAGATCCGCGCGCACCGACTTGCCGCTCGCGGTATGCACGAAACCCGGCGCGACCTCGGTCACACGCTCCGCGAGCATCAATCGCACGCCGAGCTTTTCGAGCAGCTCGGCCGTTGCGGTCGATACGCGCTCCTGCAGCGCAGGCAGAATCCGCGGCCCCGATTCGATCAGCACGATGCCGACGTCGTGCTGCGGGTCGAGCTTGTGCAGCCCATAGACGGACAGCACCTGCGCGGTGTTGCGCAGTTCCGCGGACAGCTCGACACCCGTCGCGCCACCGCCGACGATCACCACCTGGATGCGCGGCTCGTCCGGCGCTCCCGGCGCGGGCTGCGCCGGCGCCTGGTGCTCGGCGCGCATGCACGCGGCGATCAGGCGCTTGCGGAAGCGCTCGGCCTCGCCGACCGTATCGAGCGCAATCGCGTTTTCGGCCGCGCCCTGCACGCCGAAGAAATGCGTCGTGCTGCCGATCGCGATCACGAGCGTGTCGTATTCCAGGTCGCGCGCCGGCAGCAGCTCCTCGCCGTCGCTGTCGTTGACGGGCGACAGGGTGATGCGCTTCGCCGCGCGATCGAGCGAGGTCAGCTCGCCCTGCTGAAACTCGAAGCCATGCCAGCGCGCCTGCGCCGCGTATTCGAGTTCCTGCGTGAACGGGTCCATGCTGCCGGCCGCGACCTCGTGCAGCAATGGCTTCCAGATGTGGGTCGGATTGCGGTCGACGAGCGTGACAAGCGCACGCGCGGGACGATTGCCGCGCGCGCTGTAACGATCGCCGAGCCGCGTCGCCAGTTCCAGGCCGCCCGCGCCTCCGCCTACGATGATGATCCGATGCATCCGATTCCCCCTTTGCGATTCGAAACTGCTGCCGCCGGACGATGCAGACGCGATGCGTTCGCGCCGCCCGCTGGATTAACCGGTTCGGACATCATCGATGTGCAGTTCGAAACACTTCGATGCGCCGATCCCGGAACGCGGGGCGCGCTGCCCCCGCGACAATGACCTGACTGACATGCATTGTCCGGGAGCTTGCGCGTTGACCACAAGCAAACCATCTCGATATTCAGCATCCCTGCAACAATATGCCGCGGGACGCGGGAATCACGCGGGGGTGCGTCAGTGTGCCTCTTCCCAGTTCGCGCCGGCCCCCACTTCAGCGACCAGCGGCACCTTCAGCTTCGCCACGCCGCACATCATTTCCGGCAGTTTCTCGCGCACGAGCGACAGTTCGTCGTCGGGCACCTCGAGCACCAGTTCGTCGTGCACCTGCATGATCATCCGCGATGCGAGGTGGTCGCGCGTCAGCCAGTCGTCCACCGCGATCATCGACAGCTTGATCAGGTCGGCAGCCGTGCCCTGCATCGGTGCATTGATGGCCGCACGTTCAGCGGCCTGACGGCGCGGGCCGTTGCCGCCGTTGATCTCCGGCAGCCACAGGCGGCGGCCAAAAACGGTTTCGACGTAGCCCTTTTCCTTCGCCGCCGCACGCGTGTCCTCCATGTACTGCGCGACGCCCGGGTAGCGCGCGAAATAGCGGTCGATATACAGCTTCGCCGCATCGCGCGTGATGCCGAGGTTCGACGCGAGGCCGAACGCGCTCATCCCGTAGATGAGCCCGAAGTTGATCACCTTCGCGATCCGGCGCTGGTCGGAGTTGACTTCCAGCGGCGTCACGCCGAACACTTCGGCGGCCGTTGCGCGGTGGATGTCCTCGCCTTGCGAGAACGCGCGCAGCAGCGACGCGTCGCCCGAAATGTGCGCCATGATCCGCAGTTCGATCTGCGAATAGTCGGCCGACACGATGCGGTGACCCGGCGACGCGATGAACGCCTCGCGGATCCGCCGGCCCTCGGCCGTGCGCACCGGAATGTTCTGAAGATTGGGATCGTTCGACGCAAGGCGACCCGTTACCGCGACGGCCTGCGCGTAGTTCGTGTGCACGCGGCCCGTTGCCGGATTCACCATGCGCGGCAGCTTGTCGGTGTAGGTCGACTTCAGCTTCGACAGCCCGCGATGCTCGAGCAGCAGCTTCGGCAGCGGGTAATCCTCGGCCAGCTTCTGCAGCACTTCTTCGTCGGTCGACGGGGCGCCGCTCGGCGTCTTCTTCACGACCGGCAACTGCAGCTTCTCGAAGAAGATCTGCCCGATCTGCTTCGGCGAGCTGAGATTGAATTCGCCGCCGGCCAGTTCGTACGCCTGCCCTTCGAGCTCGATGAGACGCGTCGCGATCTCGCTGCTTTGCGCCTGCAGCAGTGCGTCGTCGATGAGCACGCCGGTGCGCTCCATCTTGCGCAGCACGAGCGACACCGGCATCTCGATCTCGCGATACACACGCTCGAGGCCCGGTTCGCGCGCAACCTGCGGATACAGCGCATGATGAAGCTGCAGCGTGATGTCCGCATCTTCGGCGGCGTACGCGGCGGCCTGCTCGAGCGCCACTTCGTCGAAGCCGATCTGCTTCGCGCCCTTGCCGGCCACGTCTTCATACTTGATCGTCTTGACGCCCAGATGACGCAACGCGAGGCTGTCCATGTCGTGCGTGCGGTGCGATTCGAGCACGTACGATTCGAGCATCGTGTCGTGCTCGATACCGTTCAGCGCGATGTCGTAGTTCGCGAGCACCTGCGCGTCGTACTTCAGGTGTTGGCCCACCTTCTTGCGGTCGGCCGATTCGAGCCACGGCTTCAGGCGCGCGAGCACGTCGTCGATCGGCAACTGCTCGGGAAGATCGGGGCCGCGGTGCGCGACCGGAAGATACGCGGCCTTGCCCGGCTCGATCGAAAACGACAGGCCGACGAGCCGCGCGGTCATCGGATCAAGCGAGGTCGTTTCGGTGTCGAACGCGGTCAGTGCGGCCGCATCGATCTTCGCGAACCATGCATCGAACTGTTCCCAGGTCTGGATCGTGTCGTATTCGCGGACGATGTCCGCCGCGACCACCGGTGCCGGCTCGCCTTCCGGCGCGTCGGCGCCGCCGCCTTCGGCGGGCGCGCTGTCGACTTCGCGCAGCCACGTCTTGAAGCCATAGCGCGCAAAGATGTCGCGCAGCAGGTCGCGTGCTTCGCCATCGCTCTTCAGCGACGCTTCGATCGATTCGAGATGCGGTGCGAGATCGCAGGCCGTGTCGACGGTCACGAGCTTGCGGCCGAGCGGCAGGAAGTCGAGCGCGCGGCGCAGGTTGTCGCCGACCACGCCCTTGATCTCGCCCGCGTGTTCGATCACGCCGTCGAGGCTGTCGTATTGCGACAACCATTTCACGGCCGTCTTCGGCCCGCATTTCTCGACGCCGGGCACGTTGTCGACGGTGTCGCCGATCAACGCGAGATAGTCGATGATCCGCTCGGGCGGCACGCCGAACTTCTCGATCACGCCGCCGCGATCGAGCGTCTCGTTGGTCATCGTGTTGACGAGCGTGACATGATCGGTGACGAGCTGCGCGAGGTCCTTGTCGCCGGTCGACACGATCACGTTCATCCCGTGCCGCTCGGCTTCGCGCGCGAGCGTGCCGATCACGTCGTCGGCCTCGACGCCCTCGACCATCAGCAGCGGCCAGCCGAGCGCACGTACCGCGCCGTGAATCGGCTCGACCTGCAGTGCAAGATCGGGCGGCATCGACGGACGGTTTGCCTTATAGTCGGCATAAAGGTCGTCACGGAACGTCTTGCCCTTTGCATCGAACACGCAAGCGCTATACTCTGCACTGACTTCCTTGCGCATACGGCGCAGCATGTTGATGATTCCGTAGAGCGCTCCGGTCGGCTCCCCGCCAGGGCCACGCAAATCAGGCATCGCATGGTAAGCCCGATACAGATAGCTCGAACCGTCAACCAATAGCAGGGTCTTACCTTCCAGATTTCGTTCTTCAGGCATTATGAACAAGAGAAAAGTGATTCCGAGTCTGCGTTCGCTCGCAGATCAAGAACGCGCGACGGCCAAGAAGGCGCGCGCATCGTGGCAGATGTTCACGATTATGGCAGAGTTTATCGAGGCGACCGAGTACCTGTCGGAGATCCGACCTGCCGTCAGCATCTACGGTTCTGCCCGTCTCAAGCCCGACACGCCGCACTACAAGCTGGCCGTGCAGATCGCGCGCAAGCTGTCCGACGCGGGCTTCGCCGTGATCTCCGGCGGCGGCCCCGGCATCATGGAAGCCGCGAACAAGGGGGCGCACGCCGGCAAGGCGCCGTCGGTCGGCCTGAACATCGAGTTGCCGCACGAGCAGGCGGGCAACCACTACCAGGACATCTCGCTGCGCTTCCGCCACTTCTTCACGCGCAAGGTAACGTTCGTGAAGAACTCCGACGCGGTGATCGTGATGCCGGGCGGCTTCGGCACGCTCGACGAACTGTCCGAGGTGCTCACGCTGATCCAGACGAAGAAGTCGCGCCTCGTGCCGATCATTCTTGTGGGTAGCACGTTCTGGCAGGGGCTGCTGCAATGGTTCCGCGACCAGCTGATTCCGATGGGCCTCATCAATCCGGAAGACATGGATCTGATGCAGGTAATCGACGATCCCGACCAGGTGCTCGACGCCGTGCTCGCGTTCTACGAGGACAGCGGCGAGGAAGAAGGTGCGGACGGCGAAGACCATCCGCCGCGGCCCGAAGAAGACCGCATGTTCTATCTGTAATTCGATCGATGCGATGGCCGGCCTCACGGCCGGCATCGCGTCTCCTGCGCGGCAGGCACGGTAATTCCGCCACCCGTCGCGCGTCATTTTGTAACGCCGTATTAATCCCGCCGCGCAGCCGCGCGCCGGCGAATGTCAAATCCGGGCAGCCTGCATCGCGCAATGCGGTCGACGCCTCCCATGCGTGGCCCGCCATTGTCAAATCATGCAGCCTGTCATCGATCCGGCCGGCGCATCTGACGTCAATCCGACGTAACAAACCCGTCTCGCCTTTTTCGCGCGGCGCCTGCACACTGCATCTCGTCGGCGTGGCGTCCCCCGGTGGAACGATCCCCCCTCGCGTCCATCGCGTCGCGCCGGCCTTTTGACAACGACATCACGGAAAACAACATGAAACGCTCGCTGATCGCCCTCGCCTTCGCCGGCCTCGGTCTTTCGCTGTCCGGCCTCGCCCAAGCCGTCAACGTCGACGTCAACATCGGCACGCCCGCGCCGGTCGTCGTCGCGCCCGCGCCTGTCGTGGTCGCTCCGGGGCCTGCGGTCGTGATCGGCTGGCACGGCGATCGTTACTGGGACGGCCGCCGCTACTGGGAGCGTCGCGAGTGGGAAGATCATCAGCGCCATCGCGGTCACGGCGGCTACCATTGCCCGCCGGGACACGCGAAGAAGGGTGAGTGCTGAGCATCTGAGTGCGGGGTCGATCGGGGTCGCGCACCGCAGGACAAAGAACAAGGCCGCACGTGAACGAAAGTTCGCGTGCGGCCTTTGTCGTTACGCCTGCGGCTTGCGCGGCATTCGCCCGTCGGTGCTCGGCGGTCTCCAGCCATTGGCCAGTTCAGCCATCAACCGAAGCCGATGCTGATGCTGCGTGTACCAGCGTCACCGCCCGTTTGCGCGCAGCCTCTCTGCCCGCGTGATCGACTTCAGGTCCGAACAGCGTTTTCTCGACGATGATCGATTCGATGTCGGTGATACCGATGAAGCGCAGCCACGCTTCAAGAAACGGCCGCTGAAAATCGAACGACTCGGCAGGGGTGTTCGATTGCCTTGAATAGTCGAGGCCTCTCGCATAGATCACGACTGCTTTCTTGCCGTTCAGCAATCCCGCTAACCCACGCTCGTCGAATGAGAAGAGGACGCCGCGGTGGGACACGGCGTCGATGAAATGCTTGAGCTTGTATGGGATGGAAAAATTCCACAGCGGCACGGAGAACAGCAGCGTATCCGCGTCGTGCATCCGCTGCGCCAGCTGCCGGAAACCTGCCCACGCTTGCTGCTGGCCTTCGCTGAGCGGTGTACCGCTCAAGTCCGCGTATTTGGCATCGAGCGCATCGCCGTCGAGCTCCGGCAATGGCATCGCCCACAGGTCGAGCACGTCGACCCGATGCTCCGGATGCGCGTTGCGCCAGGCTTCCAGATACGCGCGCGCAACGTCGAGTGATGCGGACCGCGACTTGCGCGGGGAGGATTCGATATGCAGCAAGGTCGACATGAAACGACTCCTGACGGGTTGACGGCCCTCATCAGAACATAGTTCGATTCAAAATATAAACGAAGTATCATCGCGGTACTCAGTAGCATTCGCACTGTATTTCGGGGCATGTCATGTTCGATACCGTTTTGCTGCGCTCTTTCGTGACCGTCGTCCAGGAAGGCGGGTTCACGCATGCCGCGGCCCGTCTGAATCTGACGCAGTCCGCGGTCAGCGCGCATCTGCGGCGCCTGGAAAAACAGACCGGCCGTGACCTGCTCGTGCGCACCACGCGCTCGGTCACGCTCACGGTGGACGGCGAACTGCTGCTGGGTTACGCGCGCGCCATCCTCGCGCTTAATCAGGACGCGCGCGCGCAACTGCTGCGCGAACCGAGTGCAGGCACGATCCGCGTGGGGCTGTCGGAAGACCTCGCCAATGTCAGGCTGATGCATGTGATACAGGCGTTTGCCGTGCGGTACCCGCGCATCGCATTCAGCATCAGAGTCGGTATCCCGGGCGAACTGCTCCAGGCGCTGGATCACGGTGAACTGGATGTGGTGATGGGTGGACGCTGCCATGACGGGCCCACCGGACGCGTGCTCTGGCGCGAGCCGCTTGTGTGGGCCGGTGCGGATTGGATGTCGCTCACGCCTGGCGTACCGGTGCCGATTGCGCTGCTGCCGGAACCCTGCCCGTATCGTGAGGCCTCGCTGGCAGCACTGGCCCGCGCGGGCGTGGATTACCGGATCGTGCTCGTGTGCCCGAGCGGCGCCGGCCTGTGCGCCGCCGCGCACGCGGGCTTTGCGGTGACACCGATCGTGCACACACAACTTGCGCACGGCTTGCGTGCGATCCCGCCGGATGCCGGCCTGCCGGCCCTGCCCGATGTCGAGTTCACGATGTTCGCGGCGCCGGGCGCGTCGACCAGGGTTGTCGACGAACTGGGCAACGCGATCGTGCTGGCATTCGCACACAAAGGATGACCACGGTCATCGCGGCGACACGGTTGGGATTTTCGCGGCCAGAGGCATACGCATCGTCATCGGTTCACGAAATTCCACGAAGAACCATAAAAAAGCCGCCAGCACCGTAGTGTCTGGCGGCTTTCTTTCGCGGCTGACCGAGCGTCAGAAATCGAGCTGCGCGGCCGTGATGCCAAGCGCGGCGGCGACCTTCTCGCGCGTCGACTTGCTCAGCTTCTCGCTTCGCTCCTGCTGCGCGTACGCGGACTGGCTGATGCCGAGTCGGGCCGCGATATCGGCCTGCGTCAGTTTCAGATGTTCGCGCCATGCGCGCAGCGGCGTCGCCCCGTCTACTGTGGCGCTGATCACTTCGTGCGGGATCAGGTCGCGCTCCTCTTCGTGCTGCGCCATGTAGTCCGCGTAGGGGATCACCACAAAGGCCGGCGCTCCGTCCGGCCCGTTGATGATTTGGATGTTGGTACGTGCGTTCAGATCGGCACGCACTTCCACGACCTGTGGGCGAAAGCGCTGACCTATCTGAAGCGGCAGCGGGGGGGCCGCGGCAGCGTAATCACTGGCCGGCCACACGACCGAAAGCATGACGGCGCACTACGCGAAATCACGTGAAGTAGAACGCGTTCAACCCGTTCCATTGACGCGTTCAAGTTAGACACCGACGCCCATGTTGGACGCGAAGGCTCCCCGGATCATCCGGGGAGCCTTCTACCGCAATGGCTTGTTACTGAAACGCCACTTCCGCGAAGCTCCGAAGCTTGCGGCTATGGAGCTTGTCGAGCCCGTTCGTGCGCAGAATCTCCATCGCCTTCACGCCGATCTGCAGATGCTGGTCGACCTGGCCGCGATAGAACGTGTCGGCCATGCCCGGCAGCTTCAGCTCGCCATGCAGCGGCTTGTCCGAGACGCACAGCAGCGTGCCGTACGGCACGCGGAAACGGAAACCGTTGGCGGCGATCGTCGCACTTTCCATGTCGAGCGCGATCGCGCGGCTCTGCGACAGCCGCTGCACGGGCTCGCGGTGATCGCGCAGTTCCCAGTTGCGGTTGTCGACGCTCGCGACCGTGCCCGTGCGCATCACGCGCTTCAGTTCGGCACCTTCGAGACGGGTGACCTCGGCCACGCCGCGTTCGAGCGCGAGCTGTACTTCGGCGAGCGCAGGGATCGGCACCCACAGCGGCAGGTCAGCATCCAGCACGTGATCCTCGCGCACGTAACCGTGCGCGAGCACGTAGTCGCCGAGGCGCTGCGTGTTGCGCAGGCCCGCGCAGTGACCGAGCATCACCCAGGCATGCGGACGCAGCACCGCGATGTGATCGGTGATCGTCTTCGCGTTCGACGGACCGACACCGATGTTGACCATCGTGATCCCGCTGCCGTCCGCGCGCTTCAGGTGATACGCGGGCATCTGCGGCAGCCGCGGCGGCGCGGCGCCCTCGGCCGGCTCGCTGCCGAGGTTCGCGTTGTACGTGATGACGTCGCCCGGCTCGACGAACGAACTGTACTGGCTGCGGTACGCGCGCACGTCGGGATCGGTGCTTTCCGTCATCAGCGTGCGGCCGAGCTTCACGAATTCGTCGATATAGAACTGGTAGTTCGTGTAGAGCACGTAATTCTGGAAGTGCGTGGGCGATGTCGCCGTGTAGTGACGCAGCCGGTGCAGCGAGAAGTCGACGCGCGCCGCGGTAAACAGCGCGAGCGGATGCGGCTCGCCGGGTGCCGGCTCGAACGTGCCGTTGACGATGCGGTCGTCGAGGTACGACAGGTCGGGCGTGTCGAAGATGTCGCGCATCGCGAGCAGCCGGTCGCGGTCGAGCTCGCCTTCGAGGTGAATGCCTTCGGGAAACGCGAAGTGAACCGGAATCGGCTGCGACGACACGCCGATCTCGATCTTCACATGGTGGTTCTTCGACAGCAGGCGCAGCTGCTCGCGATAGTAGTTCGCGAACAGGTCGGGACGCGTGACGGTCGTCTCGAACACGCCGGGGCCCGCGACGAAGCCGTACGAACGGCGCGAATCGACGTGCGTGTTGACGTCGGTGCGAATCCGCACGAACGGGTAGCACGCGCGCACGTGCTCGGTGATCGATTCATGGCGGCGATAACGCGCGAACGCGTCGCGCAGAAAGCCGGTATTGGTGTCGTAGATGGCCGACAGCCGCGCGACGGCGGCAACGGAATCGTCGAATGCTTCGACGGGCGGGCTCTCAGGCGTCAGCACCCGATGCCGGCGGCTCAAATCGTTCTTCATTTTCATCACCTCGTCTGATCGGACGACATTACCACGGAACCCGGTCACGCTCATGGCCGCCCGCTCGCACGCCGCTTGCACGCGAGGGCCGGGCCGCGCGCAGTATTTGCTAAAATCCAAAGGTTCACTGGAGACTCATCATGAAGCCGCTCATTCTCGTCGCCGCTGCCGCCGTGCTCGCTGGCACGTTTGCCGCCGCCTACGCCGCCGGCGGCACGCCCGACGCCGACACGCAGGCCCGGGCCGAGGCCAACGAAGCCGCCGGCCTGCCCGATCTCCGCAAGATCAACCGGCCCGGCGCCGAAGTCACGTCGAAAGTCGACTTCGCCGACATTCGTCGCACGCCGAGCTTCCATGAAAAGAGCAAGAACGGCACCGAGGTCACCGAGTATCGCGATCGCGGCAAGCCGGTCGAGATCGACGTGAAGTCGAACTTCGGCACGCGCTACCAGATGAGCTCGACGCTCGACACCTCGCCGAAGCCGCATGACGCGGGCGTCCCGATCACGCGCCTGCCGTCGGTCAACCTCCGCTACTGATTTCCTGCCGCGCCGCGTCGATCCCGACGCGGCGCGCCGGCTTTCCCTTCACCTCCTGTCGCGCCGCACGCCGCGCGCGTGCCGACAACTGACCAGACGCATCTCGCATGGCCGTTTTCACCGCTGTTTCCGACTCCGATCTCGCGCAATGGATGCGCCACTACGAACTGGGCGACGTGCTGGCGTTCCGCGGCATTCCGTCCGGCATCGAAAACAGCAACTTCTTCCTGACGACGACGCGCGGCGAATACGTCCTGACGATCTTCGAAAAGCTGACGGCGGAACAGCTGCCGTTCTACCTGGACCTGATGCGCCATCTGGCCAGCCACGGCGTGCCGGTGCCGGATCCGGTCCAGCGCGACGACGGCGCGCTGTTCGGCGAACTGCACGGCAAGCCGGCGGCGATCGTCACGAAGCTCGACGGCGCCGCCGAACTCGCACCGGGGGTCGAACACTGCATCGAAGTCGGGCAGATGCTCGCGCGCCTGCACCTCGCGGGGCGCGACTATGCGCGCCACCAGCCGAACCTGCGCAGCCTGCCGTGGTGGCAGGAGAACGTGCCGGCGATCGTGCCGTTCATTTCCGACGCGCAGCGCACGCTGCTCGAGGACGAACTCGCGCACCAGGCGGCGTTCTTCTCGTCGGACGACTACGCGGCGCTGCCGAGCGGCCCGTGCCACTGCGACCTGTTCCGCGACAACGTGCTGTTCGCGCACGCGGCGCCCGGCACCGGTCACGACATCCGGCTCGGCGGCTTCTTCGATTTCTATTTCGCGGGCTGCGACAAATGGCTGTTCGACGTCGCGGTGACCGTCAACGACTGGTGCGTCGACCTCGCGACGGGCGTGCTCGACGTCGCGCGCGCGGACGCGCTGCTGCGCGCGTACCAGACGGTCCGGCCGTTCACGGCCGAAGAGCGCCGCCACTGGAGCAACATGCTGCGCGCGGGCGCGTACCGCTTCTGGGTATCGCGCCTGTACGACTTCTACCTGCCGCGCGCGGCCGAAATGCTCAAACCGCACGACCCCGGTCATTTCGAACGCATCCTGCGTGAGCGTATCGCCCACACGCCCGCGCTTCCCGAGACCCATACCGCATGCAACTGATCGAAGTGCCCGCGAAAGCGGGCTATGTCTGGTTCCGTCAAGGCATCTGGCTGTTCCGCCGGAACCCGCTCGCGTTCATCACGCTGTTTTTCACGTACCTGCTGGCGATCACGCTGGTGTCGATGGTGCCCGTCATCGGCGCGGCGCTGCCGCTGCTGTTCATCCCCGGCATCGCCGTCGGCTTCATGGCCGCGTGCCGCGACACGGTGGCCGGCAAGCCGGTGATGCCGACGATCCTCATCGACGGCTTTCGCTCGTACGGCCCCGTGACGACCCAGCGGCTGCTCGTGCTCGGCGTGGTCTACGTCGCGCTGATGGTGCTGGTGTTCGCCGCATCGTCCATCGTGGACGGTGGCGGGCTGCTCACCATGATGCTGGGCGCGACGAGCGAAACGAGTCCGACGCCGGAAGCGCTTGCCGCGCAAGGCACGCTCGGCGCGCTGCTGCTGGCGACGCTGCTCTACGCGCCGGTCGCGATGTTGTTCTGGTTCGCGCCGGTGCTCACCGCGTGGCACGACATCCCGCCCGCCAAGGCGCTGTTCTTCAGCATCGTCAGTTGCTGGCGCAATCGCGGCGCATTCGTGGTGTACGGGCTGCTGTGGTTCGGCGTTGCGCTCGGCACGTCGTTCGGCCTGTCGCTGCTGCTGCAGGCGCTCGGCGCCGGCGCCTACGTGCTGACGATCATGATGCCGGTGACGATCATCATCGTGACGATGATGTACTGCTCGTTCTATGCGACCTATCGCGGCTGCTTCGGCGTGCAGGAACCAGGGGCCGCGACGCCCGCCTCGGGCCGTTGAGCCGGGCCGTCGCGTCGGGCCGTTCACGCAGACTCGGCCGGCGCACGCCGCCGGCCGCCCCAACCTTCACGCTGCCCCCTGTTCAATCGAATCTGTTGCGCGCAAAATAATTTGCATGCAAATCATTAGCGCGTCCGCCGCGCCACCCGAATCATGGACCGCCTGCCCCCGCTGCCCCAGACGCTCGACGAGCAACTGTGCTTCGCGCTCTATTCGACTTCGCATGCGATGACGAAGGCGTACAAGCCGCTGCTCGACAAACTGTCGCTGACCTATCCCCAATATCTGGCGATGCTCGTGCTGTGGGAACGTGACGATATCGCGGTGAAGGATATCGCCGCCCGCCTCGACCTCGACCCGGCCACCGTCACGCCGCTGCTGAAGCGGCTCGAGGCGCTCGGCTACGTCGAACGCGTGCGCAGTGCGACCGACGAGCGCGTCGTGAACGTGCGCGTGACGACGGAAGGCCGAGCGCTGAAGCTCAAGGCGCGCTCGGTGCCAGCCGATCTCTTTTGCGCGATGCAGCAAACGCCCGAGTTCCTGGTCAGGCTGCGCGCGGATCTCCAGCAATTACGCAACGCGCTGTCGGCCGCCAACGAAGGCTGACGGCACGTCGATCTCAAACAGGCCCGGCACTGCCGGGCTTTTTCTTCAAATTTCATTTGCACACTAATCATTTGTGTTCTATATTTCTTTCGTGGCCGGCGACACCCCGTCCGACCGGACCGCTTCCTACCATTCTTCCGACAGGAGCTGCACCATGAACATTCTGTACAAGACCAGCGCCACCAGCACGGGCGGCCGCGACGGCCGCGCGGTATCCGCCGACAACAAGCTGGAAGTGAAGCTGGCCGCGCCGCGCGAGCTCGGCGGTACGGGCGCGGAAGGTACCAACCCGGAGCAGCTGTTTGCCGCAGGTTACTCGGCTTGTTTCCTGAGCGCGATGAAGTTCGTCGCCGGCCAGAACAAGCAGGCGCTGCCGGCCGACACGCAAGTGACCGCGGAAGTGGGCATCGGCCCGAACGACGCCGGCGGCTTCGGGCTCGACATCGAACTGCGCGTGTCGCTGCCGGGGTTCGACAAGGCCGACGCACAAGCGCTGGTGGACAAGGCGCACCACGTGTGCCCGTACTCGAACGCGACCCGCAACAACGTGCCGGTGCGCCTGACGGTCGTCTGACGCAACGCGCGGCACCGAATGCAAAAAGGGCGTGTGCGGCTGCTCGCCACACACGCCCTTTTGCGTGATTCGCCGGACCGGCTGGTGAGCCGGCCCGCGCTGCGCTGCTTAACGCGAGCCGAACGAGAACGGACGGTTCATCGCCGCTTCGCGATCGATCTTGCGCATGCGGAATTCGAGATCGTAGATGTCGGTTGCTTCGGCCAGATAGGCATCGGCGCGCTCTTTCGCGGCCTTTTCAGCGTTCTTGGTCAGCATCAGGAAGAGGTGGCTCAGCAGGTACATGTTCGATCTCGCAATCCAAAGGTTCTTTGACTAGGGTTTTCCCGAATTATAGGGAAAACCCTAGGCTTTGGCCAGCGTCGATCAGACGGTGCGTCGTTCGGTCGCCACAGTGCGCCGATTTTCTTCGAAAAATGACCAGATCATCGCGCTCGCATCGGGACCGACCGCCGCATGAAACGGCACCGCTTCGTCACCGCCCGCCCACGCATGATCGAGCCCTTTCACGTGACAGAGCCGCACGATCGACTCGCCATCGCGACGCACGTCGGTGATCTGCGCGCCAGCCTCGCGCGTTTCCACACGCTCGCCGCCGCGCAGTGCGCCGCGGCTGTCCGCGAGCCCGTTCAGACGCATGAACTGCACCATCAACTGGTCCGCATTCTTCGGCGCGACGACATGGTCCCGGTCGCCCTGCACGATCAATACGGGCATGCCCGGATACGCCCCCGCATCGACCAGCGTGTCGATCACCGCAGCCGGGTTCTGCCGCAGGCCGCGCCGCATCACGTCCATCGCGCTGATCCCGGAATTCGCCTCGCCGAGCGCGGGGCCCGAGTGCAGCGCCACAGCCGCGAAGCGATCCGGGTGGTGCAGCGCGAGCAGTGCTGCCAGGCCCGCGCCGGCCGACAGCCCGGCGACGTAGACGCGCGATGCGTCGAAGCCGTGCTCGTCGACGAGGGCGTCGACGAGCGACGCGGCCGCGTCCGCCTCGCCGCGGCCCGCGCGGTCGGTGTCTTCGTACCAGTGCCAGCAGCCGTGCGCGTGCGCGCGCAGCGACTGCTCCGGATACAGCACCGCGAAGCCATGCTTGTCGGCCAGCAGGTTCATCCGGGTGCCCTGCGCGAACTCGTCGACCGATTGCTGGCAGCCGTGCAGCATCACCACGAGCGGTATCGCACCGCGCCGGCGGCCAGGCGGAACGTACAGCCCGTAGGCGAGCTGCTGGACCAGGCGACCGAGCGCGGGCGCCATCGGATGCTCGCCGCGCGTCCACTCGCCGGCCGCCCATGCAGCCGCGCGCGGCCGCACGCGCGACTCACGCGGCGGGGACAGATCGGTTGCGGCGGGCGACGCGGCGGCCTCGAGCGTATCGCGCGCGATACGCTGTGCATCACGTGCCGCTCGTTTGGCAGCCGGAGACAGCATACGTTTCATGCCGCCCAGCCATACCTTCGTCAGACTTTTGGTCATCGATCGGGCTCGCGTTCAGGAAAAATAGGGATACAACACTCGGTGGATCGTTCGACTTTGTGCAATGCACCATAGCATTGTTTATGGGATTTTTCCTGCACGCGGATAGTTCCCCCGCGGCGCAAAAAACGGGCCCCGAGCATACGCGGCGCTATACTGGGGTTTAGCCGCTTGTATCCGTTGTAGTCGTTCTCTCCGGCTCGTGCGTTGATTTAAGCATTCGTCCCGCCTCTGCTCGTTCCTCTCCCGATGTTCGACCTGTCCTCTCACCTGTGGATCACGATCACCGCGTTCGGTGGCGCCGGACTGACCTTGCCGCTCGCGATCACGATCGCCGTGTGGCTCGCGCTCGGCTACTCGTGGCAGCGCGCGGCCGCGTGGCTCGGCGTGCTCGCTGTCGCGATCGGGGTCGTCGCGCTCACCAAGATCGCATTCCTCGGCTGGGGCGTCGGCATCCGCGCATGGGACTTCACAGGATTCAGCGGCCACGCGATGCTGTCGACGTCGGTCTATCCCGTCGCGATCTTCCTCGCGCTGATCCGCACGCGCACGACGGTGCGGATCGCCGGCATCGCGCTAGGGCTCGCGGCCGGTATCGCGGTCGGCGTGTCGCGCGTCGCGCTCGACGCGCATTCGCCGTCCGAATCGATCACCGGCTGCATCGTCGGTGCGATCGCCGCGCTGGCATTCATCGCCGGCTCGTGGCACGCAGTGCCGCACCGCTGGTCGGTGCCGGCGGTCGTCGTGAGCCTCGCGCTCGTCACGGTCGCGCTGCACGGCATCACGGTGCCGTCGCATCGCTGGGTCACCAGGGTGGCGCTGGAACTGTCGGGGCACGAGCGGCCGTTCGTCCGCGCCCGCTGGAAAGCCAATCCCAACTACCGGCCCGCATATCAGCCGTCGTCGCTGCACCGCACCGGATCGCCGCCGTTGCTGCACGCGTGACGGGCCGCGCGCACGTCATTCCCGTCGCCATTCAGGCCTGAAGATTTCATGCGCGCCGTCGCATGAACGGTATGTCGAGCGTTATAACCCGCCCTATATTACGATTACGGTTCCAACCATTCCATTGGAACGACCAGTCCATGCGCTCAACCGTCCGCCCGCTTCGCCGCACCCTGCTCCGCCTGCTGCCGCTCGCCGCGCTTGCCGCGGCCGTCTCGTTCAGCGGGCCGGCTTCCGCTGCCGACGCGCTGGTCGTGTCGGCGGCGGCAAGCCTGACGAATGCGTTCAAGGCCGTCGGCGATGCTTATCAGAAGCAGCATCCGGACACCAAGGTGCTGTTCAACTTTGGCGCGTCGGACGTGCTGATGCAGCAGATCGCCAAGGGCGCGCCGGCCGACGTGTTCGCATCGGCCGACCAGAAGGCGATGGATCGTGCGGTCGGCGAAAAGGTCATCGTGCCGGGTACGCGCCGCGATTTCGCGGCGAACTCGCTCGTGATGATCGTGCCGGCCGACAGCCACGTGGCCGCGCCGACGTCGCTGAACGACCTGACGGCGCCCGGCGTGAAGCGCATCGCGTACGGCGACCCGGCGTCGGTGCCGGTCGGCCGTTACACGGAAGGCGCGCTGCGTGCGGCAGGCGTATGGGACGCCGTCAGCGCGAAGGGCGTACTGGCCGCCAACGTGCGCCAGAGCCTCGATTACGTCGCACGCGGCGAAGTCGACGCCGGCTTCGTATTCGGCACCGACGCGGCGATCATGCCGGGCCGCGTGAAGGTGGTGCTGACCGTGCCGACGCAGACGGCCATCACCTATCCGATCGCGGTGGTCAAGGACAGCCGCCATGCCGCACAGGCGCAGTCGTTCATCGACTTCGTCGCGTCGCCGCAAGGCCAGGCCGTGCTGGCCACGTTCGGCTTCAGGCCCGCGGGCAAGTGAGCGCAGCATGATGCAGGAAGCCTGGGTGCCGCTGCTGTTGTCGCTGAAGGTCGCCGGCTGGGCGACCGCGCTCGACATCGTGCTCGGCGTCGCCGCCGCCTTCCTGCTCGCGCGCTGGCGCTCGCCGATGCGCGACGTGGTCGATTCGCTGCTGACGCTGCCGCTCGTGCTGCCGCCGACGGTGCTCGGCTATTACCTGCTCGTGCTGCTCGGCCGGCGCGGCGTGTTCGGCGCATGGCTCGACAAGCTCGGCATCGAACTCGTCTTCACGTGGCAGGGCGCGGTGATCGCATCGATGGTCGTCGCGTTCCCGCTGATCCTCAAATCGGCGCGCACGGCGTTCGAAAGCGTCGATCCGCATCTCGAGCGCGCGGCACGCACGCTCGGACTCGGCGAAGCCGCGGTGTTCTTCCGCGTGACGCTGCCGCTCGCCACGCGCGGCATCCTGGCCGGTGCGCTGCTCGCCTTCGCGCGCGCGCTCGGCGAATTCGGCGCGACGCTGATGATCGCCGGCAACCTGCCCGGCCGCACGCAGACGCTTTCGGTCGCGATCTATGCGGCGGTGCAGGCCGGCGACGACAGCACGGCCAACTTCCTCGTGCTGGTGACGTCGATCACCTGCGTGCTCGTGCTGCTCGCGACCGGCTGGCTCGTGCCGTCGCGCGCCGGGCGGAGCCAGCTGACATGACGCGCCTGCCGCATCCGTTCCGCCGCGCCTCACGGGTCGCGGCAAAACGCCTTCCCGTCGCGCGATCGGCTTCCCGCACGCGCGGCGCGGCACGACGGAGACCGGCATGAGCGTCGCCGTCGACATCCGCAAGACCTACGTGAATGCGGAGCGCCGCTTCACACTCGACGTGTCGTTCACGGCCGCCACGCAGCGCGTGGTGCTGTTCGGGCCGTCCGGCGCGGGCAAGAGCATGACGCTGCAGGCGATCGCCGGCCTGCTGTCGCCCGACGAAGGCACGATCGCGCTGAATGGCGAACCGCTGTTCGATTCCGCGCGCGGCATCGACGTGCCGACCCGTGCGCGCCGCGTCGCCTACCTGTTCCAGGACTATGCGCTGTTTCCGCACCTGAACGTGCGCCAGAACATCGCGTTCGGGCTCACGTCGGGCCTGCGCAATCCGCGTGCGAAGGCCGTGCCGCCCGAAGTCGCGTACTGGCTGCATGCGTTCGAACTCGACACGCTCGCCGGGCAATTCCCGTCGCAGCTGTCGGGCGGACAGAAGCAGCGTGTCGCGCTTGCCCGCGCACTGGTCGCGCAGCCGCGCATCCTGCTGCTCGACGAACCGTTCGCGGCACTCGACGGCGCGATGCGCCAGCGCATGCGCCACGAGCTCGCCGAACTGCAGGCGCGGCTCGATATCCCGATGGTGCTCATCACGCACGACCCCGACGACGTCGCCGCATTCGGCGACCAGGTCGTGCAATTGAGCGAAGGACGCGTGCAGGCCGCCACGCCGCACGCCGAGTGGCCGACGCGCGTCACCTGATCGCGCGAAGGCGGTGGCCCAAGCGGCCACGTTTGACCTGAGAGAAGCCGCACCGGCGGCACAAGCTGAAAACGGGATCGAAGCCGGCGCCTCGCGTACGTTGGGCGGCGCCGGTTTCGCCTCGCCCGCCCACGGTCATCGCCGGAAACGGCTCACACCGCCGCCGCGCGCAATCAGCCCGTCACCGCGAGAATCACGCTCGATGCCTTGAACAGCGCGATCGCACGCCGGCCGGCGTCGAGTTGCAACGCCCCGACGCTGTCGTTCGTGACCACGGCCGTGAGCGTCCCGCCGCCGTCGAGCGCCAGTGTCACCTCGCTGTTCACCGCGCCCGCCGCGACGGTTTCGACCGTCCCGTGCAACTGGTTGCGTGCGGATACCTTCAGAGACGCTTCGGCTCCGCCTTCGTCGTCGACGGCCAGCACGACCCACGACGCCTTCACGAGCGCGCACGCATCCGCGCCCGGCCGCAGGCCGAGCGCATCGGCGCTTTCGTGCGTCAACACCGCGACGATCACCTGCCCGCCGGGCAGCACGAGCGTCACCTCGTCGTTCACCGTGCCGCGCACGATCGACTCGACCTTCCCGAACAACTGGTTGCGCGCGCTCGTCTTCATCCCGATCCGGCCGATCAGTGCCCAGTCGACGTCGAAACCGGACACCGCCGCGCTCGCGGCGTCGATGAAGCGGCGATGCTCGCGCTCGATCGTGCGGAACGCGGCGATCAGCGACGTTGCGCGCGGCGTCAGCGTCGTGCCGCCGCCGCCCCTGCCGCCCGTCGAGCGCGTCACGAGCGGCTCGCCGGCCAGGTTGTTCATCGTATCGATCGCATCCCACGCGGCCTTGTAGCTGAGGCCGACTGCCTTCGCCGCGCGCGTGATCGACCCGGTGTCGCCGATCGCCGCGAGCAGCGCGATGCGGGTGGCGCCGCCGAGCGTCTGCTCGCCCGCGCGCAGCCACAGTTCGCCGCCCAGCTCGAGCGGTCCGGCAGAAGAGGAAGGAGGCGACGCGTCGCTCATCGGTCTGTCTGAAGAAAACGGGTGGCCATTATAGTGAGCGCGCGCTGCTCAACGCGGCTTGCCATCCAGCTTCGGCGGGCGCAGGCTCGCGAGCAGCGTCTCGGCGTCCCTCGCCGCGCGTTGCTCGAGCGCGGCGCCGTAGCCGCGCACGAAACCCAGCTGGTAAGCGGGCGCCGCCAGTTGCTCGAGATGATGCAGCGCGACGATCGTGTCGTTCGCCTCGCCAAGCACGCTCTGCACGCGCGCGAGCGTCTTGACCGTTTCGTTGCGCGTGCGGCGCGATGCCAGCGACGCGAAGAATTCGAGCGCGTAGCGCAGCCGCTTCGTGTCGATCCGCACCTGGTGCCGCGCGGCCGTGTCGAGCGACGTGAGCGACGGCGATGCATACAGGTGACCGAACAGCCGCCGCACGCGCTTGGTTGCGTGACGCCGCAGCGACGGTGCATCGTCGTCGGCATCGGTCGGCGGTAGCGCAAGCCCGCTCAGCCACTCGAGCCACCCGAGCGTCAGTCGCGCATAGCGCGCCGAATGCAGCGCCTGGCGCAGTTCGACGCGCGCGGCCATCGCCTGTACGCGCGCGGCGTCGAGCGTGCCGTCCCAGTCCGCGCTGCCGCCGTCGGCCGCGATCAGCGCGGGCAGGCTCTCGGTCGAGAACACGTCCCAGTCGCGCACCGTGCCGAGCAGCGCCGCAAGCCAGCTCAAGTCGACGCCGAACGTGTCCTGCCATTGATCGTCCGCGAAACGCGGGAAGAAGCGCATCAGCGTACGCAGCCGCCGCAGCGCGACGCGCATCTGGTGCACGAATTCGGGATCGTCGCGGTCGAGCACACCGCCCTCGTTGCCGAGCCATTGCGCGGCGATGTCACCCGACAGCGCGAACAGCGCTGCCCGCTGCGTGCGGATGCCGGTCAGGTCGACGAGTTGCGCCTTGACCGGCCCGGCGACCGCAGGCTCGCCCGCGCACGCGCGATCGATCACGCTGGTCAGCTGCACGAACGCGGGCCATGCGCCGCTGAGCTCGCGCGCGGCGGCAAACAGCGCGCGCAGCGCCGCCGTGCGTGAGGCGGCGGTTTCCCAGTCGGGTGCCGCGAGGCGCAGCTCGACATGGCGGCGCGGCGGCTCTGTGCCGCCGTGCAGGGTGATGTCGTCGAGCGTCATCTCGACCACCACGCCGCTGTCGTCCGCCCAGCGCCCGCGCCGCCGCTCGCTGACGAGCCGCGGCGGTGCCGGCGCCGACGATGCGGCAACCGCCGCTTCGTCGACGGCGCCGGCCGTCACGCGGTCGCCCTCGTCCGTGGCCTCCGCGGATTCCGAATCGGCGATCGGCACCGACACCGACACCGGCGTGGCCACGACGATGCCCGCATGCTCGGCATCGAACAACTCACGCGCCACGACGCCGGGCGCGAATGCCTTCGTGCGCGACGCGACGACCCGCCGCCCCTGCGCGTTCGACTCGATCCACGTCCACCAGCACTCGCCGGGGTTCGTCTCGGCTTCCTCGACCTGGCACGGCTCGATCGTCACGCGCTCCTGGCCGCGTCGCATCCGCACCTGCGGGCAGATCCGCCAAGCACGGACGAGTTCGGCACCGAAGTCGCGCTGCTCGCCACGGGCCCGGCTTCCCGTCTTGACCGGCCAACCTTCCAGCGACAGGCACAACACGATTTCCAGCACACGCGACATGGAGGCTCCTGCACATGAAGAATCGCCGGCGCATCGTCCGCGCCGGCGTCGCCCGTGAAGCAGCTTCCATAGTACACGCCGCAAAATCGCGCGGGAGACGACCTGGCCCTGTCGCGCCTGTCGCGCCTGTCGCGCATCAAACGACGTATCAGACGACGTATTGCGCGATGCCGTTGCCGAACGACCAGTCCTCCTTCAGCACTTCGACGAGACTGATGAATACGTCCTGCGGCCGCACGCCGGGCTGCCGCGCGAGGTTTTCGGCGATGGTCCGGTACAGCGCCTGCTTCTGCTCGAGCGTGCGCGTGTTGTTCGCCGTGATCTGGATCATCACGAGATCGTCGCTGCGTTCGATGTCGAGGTAGTGGCGGCCGAACACAAAGTTCTCGGCCGAATGCTCGGTCACGACCATGAAGATGTCGTCCTCGGGCACGTTGAACGTGTGCATCAGCGCGCGATGCACGCCGTCGACGAGCGCCGCACGGTAGGCGGCCGGTTTGCCTTCGCGCACTGCGATACGGGTGAACGGCATGATCCTGCTCCTTTCGGTGACGTTGAAAAATGGAAACGCCACGTCAGGTTAGGCGCGCGTGACTATAATTAACAGTCATCAATCAATATTTCATCCATTTACGTTCGAAATGAAAGTCCTCGACCTCGATGCGGTGCGCGCGTTCGTGCTGGTCGCCGATCTCGCGAGCTTCACGCGCGCCGCCGACGCGCTCGGCACCACGCAATCGGCCGTCAGCCTGAAGCTGAAACGGCTCGAAGCGCACCTCGGCAAGCCGCTGCTCGCGCGCACGCCGCGTGTCGTCAAGCTGGCCGCTGACGGCGAGAACTTCCTGCCCGCCGCCCGCGCGCTGCTCGACGCGCACGATCAGGCGCTCGGCGCGATTTCGGCCGGCACGCACCGCCTGTCGCTCGGCGTCAGCGAGCACGTTGCGGTGCCGGACCTGCCGGCCGTGCTGACGAGCCTGCACCGGCAGGATCCCGGGCTGTCGCTGGAAATGCACCTGGGCACGTCGGCGAGCCTGATCGTGCAATACGACGAAAGGCGACTCGACGCGGCGATCGTGCGGCACGAACCCGGCGAGGATCCTCCGCGCGACGACGGCACGCTGCTGTTTACCGAACCGCTCGCGTGGCTCGCCGCGCCCGACTGGACGCCGCGCGCCGGCGAGCCGCTGCCGCTCGCGGTGCTGGCCGGGCCGTGCGGCGTGCGGGCCGCCGCGCTGCGCGCACTCGAGCATGCCGGACGGCCGTGGCGCGAGCGCTTCACGGGCGGCGGCGTCGCAGCGGTCACGGCGGCCGCCGCAGCCGGGCTCGCGGTCTGTCCGCTGGCGCGGCGCGTCGCGCCGCGCACGCTGGTCGACGTCGGCGCGAAATTCGGCTTGCCACCGCTGCCGCACTCGCAGGTCGTGCTGTATTCGCGGGTGCGCGACGCCCGCGCGGCGGCCGCACTCCGAAGGTTTTCCGACAGCCTTGCAATCTCGGCGTAAACTGGTCGGTTCCGCCGTTCGCAATCTTCCGAAGAATTCCGATGAAGCCCGAAGCCCGCAAGCACCTCCGTGCCAACCTGCTGATGCTCGCCGCCGCCGCGATCTGGGGCTCGGCGTTCGTCGCGCAACGACTGAGCCTCGACGTGATCGGGCCGTTTCTGTTTACGGGGCTGCGCTTCCTGCTCGGCGCACTGGTGTTGATCCCGCTGCTGACGTTCAACGCGGGCTCGCGCGCGCAGCTCGCGGCGATCCGGCGCGAGCCGGCGCTGCTCGCGCCGGGCCTCGCGCTCGGCGGGCTGCTCGCCGTATCGATCTCGCTGCAGCAGTTCGGCCTGCAGTACACACGGGTCGCGAACGCGGGCTTCATCAGCTCGCTGTACGTCGTGATCGTGCCGCTGATGGGCGTGTTCGCGCGCCACCGGATCGGCGCCGGCACGTGGTTCGGCGCGCTGCTCGCGGCGATCGGCCTGTACTTCCTCAGCATCGACGAGCATTTCTCGGTGCTCTACGGCGACTGGTTCCAGCTCGCGGGCGCCGTGATCATCGCCGCGCACGTGATGGCCGTCGGCCATTTCGCGAAGCGGCACGATCCGCTCGTGCTCGCGTTCCTGCAGTTCGTCGCGTGCGGCGCGCTGTGCCTCGCGGCCGGCCTCGTGATCGAGCCGGTCAGCGTCGCGATGCTGCGCAGCGCGCTGCCGACGCTGCTGTACGGCGGGCTGCTGTCGGTCGGCGTCGGCTATACGCTTCAGGTCGTCGCGCAGCGCGATGCGGCGCCCGCGCACGCGGCCGTGATCTTCAGCATGGAAGGCGTGTTCGCGGCCATCGCGGGTTGGGCCGCGCTCGGCGAGACGCTGACGCTGCGCGCGCTGGTCGGCTGCGCGCTCATGCTGGCCGGCCTGCTCGCCTGCCAGCTGCTGCCGAACGGCGACGCCCGGAAAAAGGACGAGGACGCGCTGCCGGCGTGACACGCGCGGTCCCTATAATGGCGGTTCGCGTGTTTTTCATGCCAACCGCTTCCGACAGGCCAGCTCCGTGACGTCCAATTCCGTCGATCCCGCCGCCGACCTCCTGCGCGAACGCGCAGCGCACTATGCCGCCGAGGCCGCGCTGTTCCTGCGCGACCAGGCGCTGTCCACCGCATCGCACGACCTGCGCAGCCCGCTGAACGCGATGCACAGCTGGGCGTACGTGCTCGAGCGCCAGCTCGCCGGTGCCGACCCGAACCTGCAACGCGCGCTCGCTGGCATCCGCGCAGGGATCGACCAGCAGGTCGCGCTGATCGACGACGTGCTCGACGCGCCGCGCGCCGCAACGCGCACACTCGCGATCGCCGTGCAGCCGTTCGCGCTGCGCCCGCTGCTCGACGACACGCTTGCGCTGGTGCGCTTCGCGCTCGCCGACGCGCGGCGGGTGACCATCGACGCGACGCTGCCCGACGGCGAACCGTCGCTGACCGCCGATCGCGAACGCATCGCGCAGGCGTTCTGGACGATGCTGACGACGGCCGTCGAAGCCAGCGCCGCCGGTAGTCGCGTGACCCTCACATGCACGCGCGACGGCGCGCTGTGCGTCGCGCACGTCACCTGCGACGTGAACGCCGACGCCCTCGCCGATCCCGCGCTGCCGCACGCATTCGAACCGTTCGCCCGCCACGAGATGCTGCGCGCGCGCGACGCGAAACGCGTCGCCGGGACGCTCGCGCTGTGCCAGCGTGTCGCCCTCGCGCACGGCGGCACCTTCACCCACACCCCGTTCGCCGACAACTCCGCCGTCACCCTCTCGCTCTGCGTCCCCTGCGAGGCGCAGGTGTAAGCGATCGGCAGCCCGAATCATTACACTTCACTTTCAGGCCCTATACTGATGGGCCTTTCATGACTGGAGCGATTCTTTGTTACAGATCTTCGCGCTCATCGGCGCGTTGTTCCTGGTGGCCCTGAACGGGTTTTTCGTCGCAGCCGAATTCGGCCTCGTCAAACTGCGCGCGACGCGCGTCAAGACACTTGCCCGCAAGCACGGCCTGCGCGGGCGCATCCTCGCCATCGTGCACGGCCGGCTCGACGCCTATCTGTCCGCCTGCCAGCTCGGCATCACGCTCGCGTCGCTCGGCCTCGGCTGGGTCGGCGAGCCGGCGTTCGCGGAACTGATCGGCCCGCTGCTCGACCTGATCGGCGTGCAGTCCGAACGCATCGTCCACCTGATCTCGCTCGTGTTCGCGTTTTCGCTGATCTCGTTCCTGCACATCGTGGTTGGCGAGCTCGCCCCGAAATCGATGGCGATCCGCCAGTCGGAAAAGGTCGGCCTGTGGGTCGCGCTGCCGCTCTACGCGTTCTACTGGGCGATGTATCCGGCGATCTGGGTGCTCAACAGCAGCGCGAATGCGGTGCTGAAGCTCGCGGGGCTGTCGGCCGACCACGGCGGCGATGCGCACTACTCGACCGACGAGCTGAAGCTGATCCTGCGCAGCCGCCGCAGCACGGGCAACGCGGCTCAGCCGGCCCGCGGCACGTACTCCAACGACGAGTGGAACACGCTCGCGCATTCGCTCGATTTCTCGTCGATGACGGTATCGGACCTGATGCGGCCGGCCCATGAAATGATCGGCCTGCGCCGCGACCTGCCGCTGCCCGACAACATGGAGATCGTCGCGCGGCATCGCTTCAGCCGCTATCCGCTGTTCGAGGATGCGTCGCGCGAAGAGGTGAGCGGGCTGATCCACCTGAAGGACCTGCTGCTCGCGCGTCATGCCGGGGCTGCGCTCGAGGACCTGTCCGACTACGTGCGCCCTGTGCAGTACGTGAAGCCCGACACGCCGGCACTCGACCTGTTCCGCCGCTTCCGCAAGGGCGCGCCGCACTTCGCGCTGGTCGGCAACAAGGGCGAGAAGCCGATCGGCTTCCTGACGCTCGACAACCTGCTCGGCGCGCTGGTCGGCCAGATCCACGACGAGTTCCGCCAGGGCGATGCGGACTGGAGCCGCCTCGACGACGGCACGCTGATGGGCAAGGGTAGCCTGCCCGTCGTGTCGCTCGAGCAGGCGCTCGGCATCGACATCGACGAAGGACGCGCGGAATCGGTCGGCGGCCTCGTGATCCAGGCGCTCAGCGATTTGCCGACCGAAGGGCAGCGCGTGTCGTTCGATCGCTTCGACGTCGTCGTGAAGAAGATGAACGGGCCGCGCATCGTGCTGGTGCGCGTCTACCCGAAGATCGCGAAGGAGGCGGACGAATGACGGCCGCCGCTCGCCGCGCGCGATGAGTCCGACGTTGCCGCGCTGCTACGTGATCACGCCGGAGCCAGCGTCCGCGTCGGCCGCCGATTGCCACGCATTCCTCGACAGGCTGTCGGCCGTGCTGGCGCGCGGCGAGACGCTCGTGCAGTTGCGCGTGAAGTCGTTCGATGCAGACGCGTTCGCGCGGCTGGCCGCCGATGCGCTCGCGCGCTGCGACGCGGCCGGCGCGCAACTGATGCTCAACGGGCCGATCGATGTGGCGGGCGTGATGCAGCTCGACGGCGCGGGCTGGCACCTCGACGGCGCCGCGCTGCGTGCGGTCGCCCAACGGCCGCTGCCGGCCGCGCGCCTCATGTCGGCCGCATGCCACGCGGCCGACGATCTCGTGCTGGCCGCGCGCGCGGGCGTGGATTTCGTCACGCTGTCGCCCGTATTGCCGACACTCAGCCATCCCGGCGCGCCGACGCTCGGCTGGACGCGATTCGCCGCGTTGGCCGCGCAGGCCGCGATGCCGGTCTATGCGCTCGGCGGCATGACACGCGCGCATCTCGACGAAGCGCGCCGCCACGGCGCGTACGGCGTCGCGGGCATTCGCAGCTTCTGGTAAGTGCGGCCGGGTGCGCCAGCATCCGGCCGGCCGCAGGCATCATGCGCCCGGAACGGGACGCATTGCGTGCCGTGCGCTGCCGTCGATCCGGCGCACGTCGTGCGTCAGCGCGTACCGGTTGACGTCGCCCGTCAGCCACGCGACGAGCGAATACGGCGGCAACTCCCCTTCATCGACCCGGTCGCGTGCGCGTGCCGGCGTCTCGAACACGACCTGCCCGCTCGGCGCATCGAACGGCACCGCGTCGGGCGACAGGTTCAATGCGATGGTCAGCGTCTCGTCATCGGCGAGCCGCCATGATGCAAGCAGCGCATCGGCGTCCCCGTCACCGCTCGCCTTCAGCGCATGCGCGTCCTGCGGCCGGCAATCGGACAGCCGCGGCGCAATCAGCTTCGCGCGCACCGCGAGCGCCGACTGCACGAAATGCGCACGATCGACATCGCGCGCGGTTTCGTCGAAGATCAGCGGGATCTGCGGCGTGAGCAGCGATAGCGCAAGCGCCGCGAGGTCGGGAGTTTGCTCGTGGTCGCCATGCTCGCTTTCGCGCCATGCGCCGTCGGACAGCACCAGCGACGTGAGCGACAACCCTTCGGCGCCTGGACCGTCGCCCGCCGTGGCCGGCTGGAATGCCGCGCCTGCCGCGGTCAGCGCGCGAGCAAGCGTGTGGATCGACTGGTTCGGCGAAATCCCTTCGTGCACCGACACGTCGCGCCCCGTCAGCCGATGCAGCGCGCGTTCTCCGCAACCGTTCAACTGCGCATCGAAATGCGTATCGGCCAGATGCACCGGATGACGCTCGCTGCCGAGCACGAGGTGGATCATCCGATCGGCCGGCACGGCCGCGCGCACGCGATCGGCGATCTCCCGCAGCCACGACGTGCCGATCCGGTCGGCCTCGCGCAGCCGCAAGCCGTCGCAACGGTATTCGTCGATCCAGTACAGCGCGTTGTCGCAGAAGAAGTCGCAAACCTCCGGATGGTCGAGCGCGAGCGGCGGCACCTGCAGCGGATCGTCGCGCGTATGAAAGAACGGTGCCGCGTAATGACGCAGCGCGTCGGTGCCGCTGCCGAAGCGCGCGTAATCGAGCTCCAGCAGCACCGCGAGACCGTAGCCGTGCGCATCGTCGATCAGCGCCTTCAGTGCGTCGGGGCCGCCCTCCGCCGCGAGCGGCGCGAATGGCAGGCTGTCGTGCGGCGACGCGAGCAACTCCAGCGCGGTCACGCCGAGACGGGCAAGCTGAGGCAACCGGCGGCGCACGCCGTCGAAGCCGCCGACCGCGTGCGGACGAATCGCGTACAGCGCAATGCCCTCCCACGGACGTCCGCGCCAGAACGTGTTGTGCCACGTGAATGCGCGCGGATCGACGACCTCGCTCGGGCCGTTGAGCCCGTCGGGTTGCGAACGCGATGCGGGATCCGGAATCGACGTGACGTCGTCGAGCCGATAACGGTAACGCGCGCCCGCACCGCATTCGACGAACGCCTCGAACCAGTGCGGACCGGCCGCCGTCATCGGGACGAGCGTCGGGCCCATACCGGTATCGAGTTCGAGCTGAACATGCGTGCTGCCCGGTGCCCATACGCGGAAATGCGTGCGCGGCGACGTGCCGAGCGCGCCGCAGGGCTGCGCGCCGGACGGCAGGCAGTGAATGTAGTGCTGCGCATACGGATCGTGCGGACAATCTGACATCATGCGCTCCTCGTGCGTGCCGAGCGGCATGGCCGCGCGGTCGACGCGGCGCATCGGGGCCCGGCATGCGACGGCCAGGCAGGGGGGGGAAGAAAAGTATGCGCCGGTTTCACGGCCGCGATGCATCGACTCCTCACATTTTTTAATGCGAATCGACCCCGTCAATGGTTGCGCATGTGGCGCGCCGAGTCGGGTAGTCCGCATACCGGAATGTCCGCTCGCCTTGTTGCGCGGCCGACCCGCGCTTACGCTCCGTGCGATGCGCGTGGGCACCCCGTCCACGCCCGAACCCGAGGAATCCGCCATGTCGCTCCCCGCCAGCGCCGCGAAGTTCGATCCGGCACGCGCGCACGAATACGCCGAACAATCCCGCATCGCGCTCGCCGGCTACGACGCGTGCCACGAGCTGGCCGCGTGCATGCTCGCATCGGCGATCGGTGTGCCGCAGGCGCGGCTCCTCGTCGTGGGAGCAGGCGGCACCGGGCAGGAAATCTGCATACCCGCGGCCCTGGAACCCGGCTGGCAGTTCACGGCCGTCGATCCGTCCGCGCCGATGCTCGCGCTCGCGCGTGCCAACGTCGAAGCGGCGGGTTTCGCCGCACGCACGCAATTCGTCGAGACCGGCGTCGATGCGCTGCCCGATGCGCCGGCCTTCGACGGCGCGACGCTGATCGGCGTGCTGCATCACGTCCCCGGCGACGCGGCGAAGGCCGCGCTGCTGGATGCGATCGCGCGCCGCCTGAAGCCCGGCGCACCGCTCGTGATCGCGGGCAACTATCGCCGCTATGCGGACCACCCTCGCCTGCTCGACGCGTGGCAACAGCGCTGGCGGATGAAGGGCGCGACGCCCGACGCCGTGCGTGCGCAGCTGGCGAAAATCCTGCAGGGCGCCGATCCGCCGGCTGCCGAGGAAGCCGTGTTCGCGTTGCTGCACGATGCGGGCTTCGATGCGCCGCTGCGCTTTTTCTCGAGCCTGTTCTGGGGGGCGTGGATCGCGATGCGGCGCGGCGCGTGACCACGAGAAACGGCACGAGGCGGCACGCACACGGCAATCGCGTGCTTTCTCGAAGCGATCCTCGCGCGGCCCGCCGACCGCCGCACGCTCGAGCGTGGACGTGCGTACGAACGGCTCAAGTCACCCGCGTCAGCTCAACAACCCTGCCGCGACGTTGATCGACAGCCCGAGCACGGCCATGTTGAAGTAGAACGACAGGATGGACTGCGCGAGCACCGCGCGCCGAGCGGAACGGTTCGCGAGCGACACGTCGGCCGTCTGCGACGCGACCGCGAGCGTAAACGCGAAATACAGGAAATCCCAGTAATCGGGCTCGGGGTTGCGGTCGGGGAACCGCAGCGCGCGATCGCCGCTCGGCGAGCCGTAATAGAGCCGCGCATAGTGCAGCGTGAAGATCGTCGGAATCAGGAACCATGCGCCGAACAGCGTCGCGCCCGTGACCGCGTAATGGCCGAGCCCGGCGCGAAAGCCCACGTTCTTCGCGGTGGCGAGTTCGATCGCGATCGCGGCGACGCTCGCGACCGTCGCGATGCAGATGACCGTCAGCACGGTCGTCGCGCTCTCGTCCTCGCGGATCGCGATCTCGCGCACCTGGTGATGATGCGCGGTAACCATGCGCACCCACATCAGCACGAGATACAGCCAGATCGTGCAATCCCAGCCGATCAGCGCGCGCGCGGTCGGCCTCAACTGCCACGGCAGCAGCACCGCGCACAGCACGCCGGCGGCGAAGGCGGCGACCATGCGCGGCCGATTGCGTAACACCTGCGGATAAAGCGTCATCGTACGATTCCGAAAGCGGATGGAAAGGGTTCAGCCGGCGTGCGAACGGCCCGCTGCGCCGTGCCGGGCGGTACCGCCCCGATTATCGCCATTCCTGCATGACGTTGCGATGGGCGTGAGCGCCTAAGATATCGGGATGACTCCCGTCCTCTGCCATCATCCCGCGAACGCGGCCGGCCGCGACTTCGTCGTCGGCGATCTGCACGGTTGCGTGGATGTGCTGCGCGCGCTGCTGCACGACATCGGCTTCGACCCGGCTCGCGACCGGCTGTTCTCGGTCGGCGATCTCGTCGATCGCGGCCCCGCGTCCGAAACCGCGCTCGAGCTGCTCGACCGCCCGTGGTGCCACGTGGTGCGCGGCAATCACGAAGAAGTGCTGAGCCTCGTGTCGCGCGGCAAGCTGTCGCCCGACGCGTGGCGCGGAATCGGCGGCGACTGGGGCGCCGATCTTCCGCCGGAACGGCTGCACGCGCATGCGGCACGCGTCGACGCGCTGCCGCTCGTGCGCGTGATCGGCGACGGCCCCGCGCGCTTCAACGTGCTGCATGCGGAATTCTTCGGTTCGGACGCCGAACTCGACACGGGCAGCTATTCGCCCGACGTGCGCGAGCGGCTGATCTGGGGGCGCGACCTGGTGCAGGGGCTCGCCGACCCGGCCCGGCAGGCCGGCCTGTCGCTGACCTGCACCGGCCACACGCCCGTGCGCGCGCCGCAGCGCATCGGCGCGCAATGGTTCATCGACACCGGCGCGTTCGCACCGTCCGGACGCCTGACGATCGTCGAGCCGTGCACGGGCGAGACGTGGTCGCTCACCCAGGCCGACGCGCGCGCACGTCATGCGGGCGACCTGCCGCTGCCTTAAGGCCTGATCACGCCGATGACGGGGCTTGGGGCAGGCAGCGTTCATGGCATGCCCGACGCGCTGGCTAGCCGACCTGGTTCAGTTCGAACACCGCATCGATCGCGGAACCGTTCCAGTTGTATTCGAGATACGCCGCGTGATGGCAGTCGCGCAGCAACGTCGTGCGGAACGCCGCGAGACACTCGCCGCGCGGATCGCGCACCGACGGATAGACGATCCCTCCGCCGCCCGCATTGCGCACCGCGCGGCCGAGCGCCTGCCCGGCGCTGTAGTCGAGCGGATCGAGCAGCCCCGGGCTGCGCTGCGGCCACGTGCGCACGTCGGCGACGTCGCCCTGCGCGTACACCGTGTACAGCCGCATCTGCTGGCGCATCGGCGCCTCCTTCGTCGCGGCCAGGAACAGCCCGCTGTGATAGCGCGTCTCGGCGATCGCCGTATCGCGCGACCGTCCGCAGTAGAACACGCCGTAGCTGCCGTCGGAAAAGCGGCTGCCCTGCGGATTCAGGTGCGTGAACGCGGCCATGATCGGCCCCCAACCCGGGCCGTAGCGACGCTCGGCCGGCGGCACGAGGTCGAGCGTGCCGACTTCGTTGCGAATGCGGTCGTTGGTCAGCGATTCCAGCGCATAGAGCGCGTCGAAATCCTCGGCGGCCGCCACGCGGTCGAACAGGTTGATGGCCGGAAAACGGGTGGGAATCACGCGATAGGCAGGTGCCCAGTCGACGACGGTCGTGGGCCAGTGTTGTACTTCTTCAATCGGCATCGTCACGCCCAGCCACCCCGCATCGCGTCCAGATATTGACGGACGGCAACCAGGTCGCCGACGTTGCCGGCGAGCATGCGGTCGAGCGCGCGCTTGCCGCCGAACGGTGCGGCGTCGTTGGGCCGCTTGACCCAGGTGTCGGCCGCGGCCGGCTGCGGCAGCAGGATCTGCAGCGCCTTGTAGATGCCGAGCAGCAGCGATAGCCGCTCGAGCGTATCGCGCGGCAGGCGGGCCGATTCAGGCGCGGCCTTCCACTTGAAGAACGTCGAGCGGCCGGGCGACCCGAGTAGCACGATCTGTTCGTCGATCGTCAGCTCCCAGTCGCGCGCGATGTTGAAGAACGCACGCAGGCCGGCCGCCGACATCCGCGCGACCGAGGCCTGCCGCGGGGCGGAATGCGAATCGAAAGCGGGCTGTGACATGATCGTTAGTCTCGAAACGAATTTACTAACAAGATTAGTCCATTTTCGCATTTTTGCAAGGGTCGCCCCCCAAGGCGTCGGCATTCCGTCCGAAGGATCGATATTTTTTGTCCATTCTGGACTGTTATTTTATTTTCTGCGTTAATGACCGTGCGGACAGCGCACCGGGACGCGGAGCGTCCCCCCGCAGCAACCGTGTCGCCCAGAACCGGATAGACCACGCCAAGGAACCACCATGAAGAGACTGATTGCCGCCGTTTCGATCGCCCTGCTCGCGGTATCGGCAGGCCCCGCCGTCGCGAAGGACTGGACCACGCTGCGCTTCGGCACCGACGCCAGCTACGCGCCGTTCGAATCGAAGGCGCCCGACGGCAAGCTCGTCGGCTTCGACATCGACCTCGGCAACGAGATCTGCGCACGGCTGAAGGCGAAGTGCGTGTGGCTCGAGAACGATTTCGACGGGATGATCCCGGCGCTGAAGGCGAAGAAGTTCGACGCGGTGCTGTCGTCGATGTCGATCACGCCGCAGCGCGCGGAACAGATCGGCTTCACGACGAAGATCTACAACCAGCCGACGCGGCTCGTCGTGAAGAAGGGTTCGCCGCTGCTGCCGACGGCCGAATCGCTGAAAGGCAAGTCGATCGGCGTCGAACAGGGCACGACGCAGGAAGCGTATGCGAAGGCGTACTGGGCGAAGCAGGGTGCGAACGTCGTGTCGTATCAGAACCAGGACGGCGTGTATGCGGACCTGACGTCGGGCCGCCTCGACGCCGCACTGCAGGACGAGGTGCAGGCCGCGATCGGGTTCCTGAAGTCGCCGCGCGGCGCGGGCTACCAGTTCGTCGGGCCCGAACTCGTCGACGAGAAGGTGCTCGGCATCGGCGCCGGCATCGGGCTGCGCAAGGAAGACACCGACCTGAAGGCGAAGATCGATCGCGCAATCCTCGACATGGTCAAGGACGGCACGTACAAGCGGCTCGCGTCGAAGTACTTCGACTTCGACATCTACGGCGGCTGAAGCGGCGCCGCGCGCGGACGGGTGCGATACCCGTCGCGCGCGGTCTGACCACCCCTCCCCTGCTCGCCGGACGGCGACGCCTCCCTGACGTTCGCCGTCGCGCCGGTTCATCGTCCGTATCGCGCATCCGGACGCCGCACGTCATTCGCATTGCAAACGGATCACCTGCTCTGGCGACAGCAGGCGCTCGACGTCGTCAATAAGCGAAGATCGGGCGCCGGGGAACCGGTGCCCGCGTGCACATCCCCATGCGGATCGGGTTGGCGAGCGAGAAAGCGCCGGCCCGGCGCGGATGACCGGGTATCAGCCGGATCCGCCTCGCACCGGGCGCGGAGAGGTGGCCTGTCGACGCATGCCGGCCGGCAGCAAGATGCGCGGTCGACCGGCGATGGGTCGAATCACTGCGATCGCGGCCTGCCGGCCGCTGCGTGTGGCGATCGTTCGTCATTTTTCTACCCCGTATTCGATCCGTAGCTTGTACCGGCAACCGGACACAGCCGGCGCCCCGACGATCCGTCGATAACGGCCCATGCCGTTCGGAGCAGGGCTATGCTGCCCGTCCGGTCATCCCCGTGGACTGCGTCCTTGCCGGTCCTCGCATGGTTCGCTGCCGGACCGGCCGGACGCCACGTCATCGACTTTCGCACCTCAAACTCCGCAAGGAGCGGGCCAGCTTCGTTCCGGGCCGGCCGCACAAGGCTTTCATCGGACAAGCCCGCGACCGGAACGGGCGGGAAAGGCAGGACGTTGCGAAACTGAAACATGCGGGGCGCGGGCGGGCGCGCCTGTGTGGCGGCGATGCCTTGCCGGACAAGGCGCACGGACGATCCGGAATATTTTCCCGGCACGGGCGACACGCCGCCGCGCACGTTTGCCGGGTCGATCCGGGTGGCCGCCGGCACGAAACGTTTCACGCTCTTTACATGGCGCCGGACGCCCGCGCACGGGACGCCCGCGGACGCTTCCCGCCGTCGTTCAGCCGACTCGCTGATGGTCGGCGTCGTCGGGCGGCACGCCGTCCTTTCCGCCGTTGTTGTCGTGGTCGTTGAGCCCGTGCTCGATCATCATCCGGTAAAGCGTGACGCGCGAGATGCCGAGTTCGGCGGCGGCCTTGTTGATCCGGTGATCGTTGCGCAGCAGCGCGTTTTCGATCGCGGTGCGCTCGGCGAGCGAACGCGCCTGCTCGAGCGTCACGGGCTCCGTTTCGCCCGGGACCTCGAGCCCGAGGTCGTGCGGTGTCAGCAGCCGGCTCTCGGCCATCACGATCGCGCGGCGCACCCGGTTGATCAGCTCGCGCACGTTGCCGGGCCACTCGTAGCGGCGCATCGCGTCGAGCGCGGCCGAGGTGAAGCCGCTGATCTTGCGGCCGCTGTCGGCCTTGTATTTCTGCAGCACGTAATGCGCGAGGATGTCGATGTCCTTGCCGCGCGCACGCAGCGGCGGCTCGTGAATGCGCAGCACGCAGAGCCGGTGATAGAGGTCCGCGCGAAAGCGTCCGGCTTCGACCGCGCCGTCGAGATCCACGTGCGTCGCCGAGATGATCCGCACGTCGACCGGAATCGACTCCTGGCCGCCGAGCCGCTCGATCTTCCCTTCCTGCAGGAAGCGCAGCAGGCTCGCCTGGCTTTCGATCGGCATGTCGCCGATTTCGTCGAGAAACAGCGTGCCGCCGTTCGCGGATTCGATCCGGCCTGCGCGCCGCTGGTTCGCCCCGGTGAATGCGCCGCGCTCGTAGCCGAACAGTTCCGACTGCAACAGGTGATGCGGAATCGCGCCGCAGTTGATCGCGACGAACGGCCCCTTGCCACGCACCGAGCGCTCGTGGATCGCGAGCGCCGTCAGCTCCTTGCCGGTACCCGACTCGCCTGAGATGAACACGCTCGCGTCGGTCTTCGCGACCTTGCGGATCGTGCTGAACAGCTGCTGCATCGCTTCGCAGTTGCCGATCATCCCGTGCTCGCCGATCGACGCCGCGTACGCCGCGCCGTCGACGCGATCGAGCGCGGCCATCCCGCGCGCATGGCCGAGCACGTGCGAAATCCATTCGTACGGCAACGGCAGCGTCACGTAATCGAAACAGTAGCTGCGGATGAGTTCGCGCACGGCAACGCCGATCGTGACACCGGCCTGCGCGACGGAAATCCAGCCGATCGCCGGCTGGCTCAGGCACGCTTTCAGCGCGGGATAGTCGCGCGACGTGAAGCCCGAGAAATCGACGAGCCCGGCTGCGACATTCACGCCGGACGTCATGTTCTGCGCTGCGCCGGCCGTCTTCGCGACCGAGATGTCCCAGCCGAACTCCCGCAGTTGTGCCAGCAACGGCTCGTCCGGCGAACGCATGATGACGAACAGCTTGCGCCCAGCCTCGGGAGCGGTAACGGACACGGGCGGCATCTCGGACGCCGCCGTCCCGCTTGCGTCGGGTGACCTTGCAACCATCGTTGTTCCCCGCTTGGCGTTGGTATCGTGCGCCGGCTCGCCGCCGCATCCGAAGGACCTCGATCGAACCGACATATTGGCCGCATTTCCGTCCGAATAAAATCCCCCCGGGCAATAATCGCGCGCCGGGCGGATCCTTTCATGAACGGTATATCGGCGCCGCCGGTGCGCGGCTAGATGGGTGATATCCCGGTGGCGAGGCGGGTGCGGAAACATGGCCGTACGGATATCGGGCGCGCGAAGCCGCGCCGGTGCGGGCGCGCGGGTGCGGCGCGCGGCGCCGGGCATGTGGAATCGGCCCGGCGGCAAACACCGGCGCGGCCCCGGCGGCCGCGCCGGCACGCGCTCGCGCAACCGTTTTCCGCTTGACGCCGGTCAATCGTCAGAAGAAGTGGGGATGATGCACGAACGCAACACGTGCCGCGCGGCGTGGCGGCGTCAGCGCCCCGATGCGAGCGGCGCGAGTGCGTGAGCGCGGCCGCGTCCGGCCGACGCGCCGTCGTGTTCTCCGTAGGCGGCGGCGAGCGTGTCGACGCGCGCGAGGTGGTGGCGATTGTCGTGGTCCCACGGATGGAAGCCGGGCCGGAAAAAGCTCAGCCATTCACCCGCGATGCGCGGGAACAGCCCGCGGCGCGGCCCGTACAGGAATGCAATCATGCGCAGCATGCCGCGCACACGATGCCTGATGTCGCGATCGCGCGACAGCAGCGTCACGTGCATCAGGAACACCGTCGGCCAGAACGTCAGCGTCGTCACCAGGTATACGCCGACGCGGATCAGGTAGCGGCGCAGGCCCGGTTTCATCACGGCGTTCCACACGTCGTAGGACACGGCCTTGTGCTCGGTTTCCTCGAGCGCATGCCACAGCCACATCTGCCGGTAGCCTTCGACCGAGCCGTCCAGGCGCGTCGGGTCGCGCAGGAGCCAGTCCGCGAGCATCGCCGTGTAGTGTTCGGCGGCGACCGTGTGCGCGAGCTGCACCGAATGCGGCAGCGTGCGCTTCATGAAGCCGAGCACCGTCCATACTCGCTTGTCGAGCTTGCGCGCGGGCAGGCGGTTGGCCTGCATCAGCTCGTTGTATTCGACATGCTCGCGCGTATGCATCGCCTCCTGGCCGATGAAGCCGAGCACCTGCCGCTTGAGCACCGGGTCGTCGATCCGGTCGCGATAATTGCGCACCGAATCCATGAAAAAGCGTTCGCCGGCCGGAAACAGCAGCGACAGCGCGTTGAAGAAGTGGGTCACGTGCGGGCCGAGCCCATGCCAGTCCTTCGCGCGCTCGACCGGCAGGTCGAAGCGCAGGTCGCGGCGCACTGGCATCACCTCGGCTGCAATGGCTGAAGCGGCTGACTTCATGTTCGTCGTTCTCCTGGTTTTCGGGCGGCCCGCCAGCCGTCGCGGCCTTGTCGGCGCGGGCCCGGGCAGCGCATCGCGCAACGCCGAAATCTTGACATCGATAACTGTAAAGATAGGCGCCGGCCGGCGCCGCGCGCAAGCCGTGCGGTAGACGCGCGCTTCCAAACAGCGCACGGTCGGCAGCGCGGAAAAAACGAGGTTCGAGCGGCATTCGGGCGCGCCGGGATTCGAACGCGTACGCCGGTACGCGACCGGCAGCCAGACGGCGCACGCACGCGCCGAAATCGGCACACACCCCCCGCGCGACGGGCGTTTCGCGGGATCACGCGGCGGCGCCCGACGTGACGCCGAGCAGCCGGGTGGCACCGATTCATACGCGCGCCCCGTTCGCGCGGCGCAACCCCGTCGATCCGGTTCGCGAAAAATTCAAACGCGCGTTCCATTCGCGTTTCAGGCGGAATGCAAGACCACCACCGCGGCCGGCGCGCGATCGGCATGCCGCGGGGCGCTTGTCGCGTAAGGCGGCCCCCTGCCCGCTCGCCTACAATAGCGGTTTTACCCAACCCCTTTCAGGAGAAGTCATGTCTGTCACCACGACCGCATCGGGCCTCAAAATCGAAGACCTGACCGAAGGCAGCGGCGCGGAAGCGCAAGCCGGCCAGACCGTCAGCGTCCACTACACGGGCTGGCTGACCGACGGTCAGAAATTCGATTCGAGCAAGGATCGCAACGACCCGTTCGCGTTCGTGCTCGGCGGCGGCATGGTCATCAAGGGCTGGGACGAAGGCGTGCAGGGCATGAAGGTCGGCGGCGTGCGTCGCCTGACGATCCCGCCGCAACTCGGCTACGGCCCGCGCGGCGCAGGCGGCGTGATCCCCCCGAACGCGACGCTCGTGTTCGAAGTCGAACTGCTCGCCGTCTGACGACGCCGTCGGCCGACGTCCTTCCGATGGAACGCATCCCGTCTCCGGCCATCGCGCTGCGCCGTTACGACACGTGCGAAGCATCCGACGTGCACGACTTTCATCAGGTCGTGATCGGCGTCGACGGCGCGATGGTGATGGCGGTGGACGGCGTCGGCCAGCGCATCGACCGGCACGCGGCGTGGCTGATTCCGGCCGGCGCGCGCCACGATTACTCGGGCCTCGGCGAGAATCGCCAGCTCGTGCTCGACTTGCCCGCCGCGTCGCTCGCGGTGCCCCAGCGGCTGTTCGACAGCGCGCGTGCCGTGTCGATCGACCCGGCGCTCACGTCGCTCGTCGCGCAGGTCGCGGCGGCGGCCGCGCAATTCGACGGGACAGCCGGCGACACGCAGCGCACGCATCGCTTCCAGTGGCAGGCCGCGGCGCGTCTGTGCGACGCGCTGCTCGACGATGCCGGCCTCGCCGCGCCCGCGGCGGGCCTGGATTTCGCGCGCATCGACCGCTGGCTGCGCGCGCGGCTCGCGGAACCGCTGCGCATCGCCGATCTCGCCGCGCACTGTGGTTACGGAATGCGCCGCTTTCATCAACTGTTCGTCGACGCGTTCGGCGAAACCCCGCATCGCTACCTGCAGCGGCTGCGGCTCGACGCCGCCGTCGTGCTGCTGGCGGACGGCCGCCATCCGCTCGTCGACATCGCCGGCATGGTCGGCTTCGCCGACCAGAGCACCTTCACGCACGCTTTCACGAAGCGCTTCGGCGTCGCACCGGGGCGCTGGCGCGGCGAGCGGCACTGAGCGCTCACGCGCGTCGCCCTGCGTGCCGGAAAGCCGTGTCACGGCTCGCTGAGCCTCCCGCCCCCCGTTCCCCTGTCGCGCTCCGGCCGGCAAGCCGGCCACATCGCGACGGTATCGCGTGGCGAACGGACACTCACGCCCGCGTCCCGCCCCCCTCGTCGCCCACCTTCCGCACGACCGTCTCCGCCGCCTTCAGCGGCCGGCCGTCGTCGTGCCGAAGCGCGAGCTTGCGGATCGCCCGGCCCGTCTTGCGCTCGACCAGCACCGAATGCGGCTCGCCGCGCTCGAACAGGTTTGCCTCGCCCCACTGCCGCAACATCACGATCACCGGAAACAACCCCTCGCCCTTCTTCGTCAACGCGTACTCCTGATATGCGCTACCGTCCGACGCGGGCACGACTTCGAATACGCCTGCGTCCACCAGCATCCTGAGCCGGTCCGACAGGATGTTGCTCGCGACGCCGAGGCTCGCGCGGAAATCGCCGAACCGGCGCACGCCGTCGAACGCATCGCGCACGATCAGCAATGCCCAGCGATCGCCGACGATATCGGTCGCCCGCGCCACCGGGCACGGCGAATCCGCGAGACTTTTCTGCCTGGCCATATTGCTCTCCGCTGTCGCGCCGGCGCCTTCGCGGGCCGCCGGCCGTCCGTGCGCGGGCCCATCGCCCGCCGTCACACAGGTTGCATTTTAAAACCACTTTTCCTACACTCACACTAGTTTCAAATTGCAACCACTTGAGTGAGCGTGAGACACCCCATGGAATCACCCTGTTCAGGAACGGTCGCGTCGAACGCGACGTCGCGCACCGCTCGTCCGATCGCCGTCTCGCGCGCGTCGACGGCGCGCGTCGTGCTGCTCGCCGTCTGCTGCGCGGCGAGCGTCGCGAACGTGTACTACGCACAGCCGCTGCTCGACTCGATCGCACATGACTTCGGCGTATCGCAGGCGGCGGTCGGCGGCGTCATCACCGCGACGCAGCTCGGCTGCGCGCTCGCGCTGCTGTTCGTCGTGCCGCTCGGCGACCTGCTGAACCGCAAACGCCTGATCACCGTTCAACTTCTGCTGCTGACGGCGGCATGCATCGGCGTGGCCGCCTCGCCGACGCGCATCGCATTGCTGGCCGGCATGGTCGCGGTCGGGCTGCTCGGCACCGCGATGACGCAAGGGCTGATCGCCTGCTCGGCCGCGCTTGCAGGCGCCGGTGAGCGCGGCCGCGTGGTCGGCGCGGCGCAGGGCGGCGTCGTGATCGGCCTGCTCGCCGCGCGCGCGCTCGCGGGCGTCGTCACGGATGTCGCCGGCTGGCGTGCGGTTTATCTGGTGTCGGGCGCGCTCGCGATCGCGATGCTGGTCGTGCTGGCGCGGCTGTTGCCCGATGCGGACGCGCCGCGCGAGCGCATCGGCTACGCGGCGCTGCTCGGTTCGATGGTCACGCTGCTGCGCGACGAGCGTGTGCTGCGTGTGCGCGGGGCGATCGCACTGCTGCTGTTCGCGGCGTTCAGCATCTTCTGGAGCGCGCTCGTGCTGCCGCTGAGCGCGCCGCCGCATGCGATGTCGCATACGCAGATCGGCGCATTCGGTCTGGTCGGCGCGCTGGGTGCGGCAGCCGCCGCGCGCGCCGGCCGGCTCGCGGATCGCGGCCTCGGCGAAGCCGCGACCGGCACTGCGCTCGCGCTGCTCGCGCTCTCGTGGCTGCCGCTCGCGTTCGCCGGTACGTCGATCGCGCTGCTGGTCGTCGGCATCGTGCTGCTCGACGTCGGTGGGCAGGCCGTCCACGTCGTAAACCAGAGCATGATCCTCGGCGCGCGGCCCGATGCGCATGCACGCCTTGTCGGGTGCTACATGCTGTTCTATTCAGTCGGCAGCGGGCTCGGCGCGATTGCGTCGACGATGATGTATGCGCACGCCGGATGGGTCGGCGTCTGCGGGCTCGGGGCGGCGGTCAGCGTGGGTGCATTCGCCGTATGGGCCGTGACGCTCCGGCGTGCATGACGCGTGTCGAAGTGTCGAACACCGAGCGCGAACCGCGGCCTGCCTCGCACGGAACGAAAAAAAACCGGCTCGCCCGGATCGAGCGGCCGGCATGCGGACCGGACGCGTGCGCGTGCGCCGGCCCGACCGTCGCGGCGGCGTGCCGCATTCGCTTACCCCGCCGCCTGGATCGCCTCTTCGTACACGCCGGCGACGCGTCGCGCGATCACCGCGTTGTCGAAATGGTCGCGCGCGTAGCGCTTGCACGCGGCCTCGTCCGGCAGCGTGATCGCGCCCGACAGCGCGCCGCCGAGCCCTTCCGCGATCGCATCCGCGCCCGTCGACGGCAGCACGAGATCGTCGGACAACCCGGCCACCGCCTCCGGCAGCCCGCCGACCGGCGTCACCAGCACCGGCGTGCCGGACGCCAGCGACTCGACCGTGATCAGCCCGAAGCCTTCGAGCGCGACCGTCGGCACGACGCTGACCGTCGCCGCGCGGTACAGCGCCGCGAGATGATGGTCGGGCACGAACCCGAGCAGCTTCACGTTGTCCTGCAGCCCCGCGTCGTCGATGCGCTGCTGCAGTTCCTCGCCGATCTTGCCTTTGCCGGCGATCAGCAGCAGCACGTCCGGGTGACGGTGCTTGACGAGACCGATCGCGTCGATCAGGTCTTCCAGCCCCATGCGCCGCACGAGCCGGCGCACGGCCAGCACGATCGGCCGGTCCTGCGGCAGTTGCAGCTTGTGCCGCGCCTCGGCCGGCGTGAGCGGCGTATCGAACTGCGCGGTATCGACGCAGCCGGGAATCACGCGCACGCGCGACGGATCGATGCCGTAGCGGTTCGTCAGGATCTGGCCGAAGGCCTGCGACAGCACGATCAGGCGCGACGAGCGCGTATAGACGGCCTGTTCGAGATAGCGCTTCGCGCGCTGCCCGAGCGACGCGGCGCCCTCGACCTGGCTTTCGTCGGCCCACGGCCCCTGGAAATGCGACACCTGCGGAATCCCGCGCGTCACGTCGAGGCCCGGGAACGTGTACAGCGCGAAGTGCGACGAAATCACGTCCGGACGCTCGCTGCGGATCTCGTCGCGCAACGCGCGGCGCGCGGCGAGCATGCGGCGCGCAAGCGGCTGCGACGCGGGTCCGAAGCCCTGGATCGCACCGCCCGTGTCGTCGGCGACCTTCGGCGAGCCGGCAACGAGCCCGCGCACCTCGACGCCCGCACCGGGCAGCGCGCCGACGAGCGAGTAGTACATCCGGTCGAGGCCGCCCGCGCGTTCGGGGAACCAGTGCATGCCGATCTGCAACGATTTGATCGGCCGGGAAGATTGGGACATTACGACTGCTCCTGCGTAACCGCATGCTCGACCCGCTCGAAGGCGGACGGCTGCGAGGGTTGGCCGATGCGCCGGTAGAGCGCGACATACTGGGCGCCCATGTGGGCCCAGCCGAAACGGGTCATCAGTTCGCGGGCCGCGTCGCCCATCGCGCGACAGGAGTCGCGCGACGCCGCGAGCGAGCCGATTGCCTGCGCGAGCGCGTCCGGATCGTCGGGGTCCTCCAGCACGATCCCGCAGTCGCGCGTAATGATTTCGGCGCCGCCGGCGGTGCGCGCGGTGACGACCGGCAGCCCGGCCGCCATTGCTTCCAGCAGCGACAGGCTCATCGCTTCGTAGCGCGACGGAAACACGTAGGCGTCGACCGAGCGCATCAGCGTCGGCATGTTCTTCACGAGACCGAGGAAATGCACGCGCGAATCGATGCCGAGCGCGCGCGCCTCGTCCGGATACGGGCTGCCGGGCAGATAGCCCGCCACCGCGAGATGGACGTTCGCCGGCAGCTTCGTCAGCGCCTTCAGCACGGTGCCGAGGTTCTTGCGCGGCGTGCGCAGGTCGCCGACGAACAGCAGCAGGAACGCATCGTCCGGCAGCTTGAACGCCGCGCGATCGGCCTGCGCGCCGGCGAACGCGCTGCCGTCGACGCCGTTGTAGATCACGCTGATCTTGCCGCTGTCGATGCCGAGCCCGGCGATCTCGTCGGCCACCTTCTGCGACACGGCCGTGATCGCGCGCGAACGCCGGTACGCCCAGCGCTCGAGCGCCGTATTCACGCGCGTGTAGACGTACTGGTAGGCCGACCACAGCCCCTTCGTCAGCCCGAACGGGTAATACGGGCTCTTGAACCAGCCGCCGTGCACGAAGTGCGCGGTATTCACGTCGGCCTTGATCCACGAAATGAAGCCGTTCACGTGCAGCACGTCGTACTCGCTGCGATGCGCGCGCAGCCACCACGCGCTCTTCAGCGCGAACACCTGCTGCTTGACGAGATTCGACGGCCAGAAGCCGCCGACCTTCACCGGCACCCAGCGCACGCGCGGGTCAGCAAGCAGCTCGGGCGCGACATGCGACGCGACCAGCGTGACCTCGTAGTTCTCGGCCAGCGCCGCGCGCGCGATTTCGTAATTGACGCGGCCCTGCCCGTCGTTATGTCGCACGACGTGCGTGACGATCGCGATTCTCAATGGTCGCCTCCCCGTGAACGCGCGGCGGCCAGCAGGCGCTGTGCCTTCTGCCAGTGCGCCGCGGATAGTATTGAAAAAATGGCCGTGAACAGCAGCAGGCCGCCCGTGCCGATCAGCGAGTTCGTGAACACGAGCATCGCGAACACCGACAGGCACAGGCTCAGGCATGCGCCGACGAACTTGTCCTTGCGCAGCTTGAACGCCGCGCGCAGGGTGCGGGCGAGCAGCATCACGACGCCCGACAGGTACAGCAGCGTGCCGGGCCAGCCGAGCACGAACGGCACGTTCATCACGCCGCTGTCGAAGCTGCCGTACTTGCCGAGCTCGCCGCTGTCGCTCGACAGCTTGGTGGACGCGCCGGTCGCGCCCATCCCCTCGCCGGCGACGTCGGTGAACGCCGTTTGCGCGAAGGTCGCGTAGAACTTGTTGCGGTCGTCGTAGCTGCGGTCGTCCTTCAGGTTCGTGATCGATTGCAGGCGCGCGCCGAGGCGGTCGGCCACCGGGCCGACGGTCAGCAGCGGCACGCATAGCCCGACCAGCACGACACCGCTGATCAGGATCCGCATCCGCACGCGGTTGCTCGACTGCACGAGCTGGATCGCGAGCGCGATCACCCAGCCGCCCCAGGTCGAGCGCACGAGACACAGCGCGAACGACACGAAGCCGGCGGCGCCCGCGAACCAGCGGACCTTCTGCGGCGCGGCGAACACGAACACCAGCGCGCCCATGATCGCGAACGCGAACGGCCCCGACGAGTTCATCGTGCTGAAGACGCGGACACCGTACGGCACCGGCTCGCCCTGCGAACCCATGTCCGAGCCGATCATCCACAGCACGTCCCACTGCGGCATCACGAAGTACTGCACGACGCCGTACACGCCCATCACGAGCATGCCCCACATGAACGTGGACAGCAGCACGTCGCGGTACTCGGGATAGTCGCGCGAGTTGACCATGATGTGAAAGCCGATCAGCACCGGGTACACCCAGTTCGCGAGGTCGTAGGTCGCGGCCATCACGCCGCTCGACACGATCCCGACCAGATATGCATACGTCAGCCCGAACAGCATCAGCAGCACGGGAATCCCGCGCCGCTGCGCAAGCACGCGGTAATGCCTGAGCAGCCCGAACCCGGCGATCATCGTCACCGCGAGCGGCGCGACCTGGATCAGGCTCGTCGGCGTAAACGCGCCCTTCGACCAGTCGGCGAGACGTCGAACTTCGGGGCTCAGGAACCACACCCACCACATGAAGCCGACGTAGCGCGCCGGGCTCTTGAAATACAGCCAGATGCCGACCGCGATGGCCAGCACCGGAAACGCGAGCGTCAGCACCTTGCCCTGGTGAATGGCGATCAGCGCGGCGGTAAACGTCCACAGCCCCGCCTGCCCGACCCAGTGCTTCGGTTCGGGCAACCGGCTGCGGCTGCGCGACGGTGCGCGTTCGGCGGCAATCGTACTCATCGATCCGTTCTCACCGCGACGACGGGCGCGAATCCGCGAGCGGCATCGCGAGACCGGCCGCCGCCGGCGTGCGACGCCGGCGCAGCATGTCGCGCGTGATCCGCACGTGCTGTTCGGCGAATGCCTGCGTGGTCAGGTCGCGCTCGCGCAGGCACGCGGCCGCGGCACGCGCGCATTCGAGCGCGGCGGCCGGATCGGCCACGAAGCGATCGGCGGCCTGGCGCATCGCCGCTGCGTCGAACGCCGGCACGTAGGCGGCCGTATCGTGCGGGAAGTAGTCGCTGAGCCCGCCGACGTCGGACACGATCATCGGCTTGCCGACCGCCGCCGCCTCGAGCATCACCGTGATGCCCGACGCGTGGAAGTTCGGCCGCAGCGGCACGACGATCACGTCGGCCCACGCGTACAGTTCGTGCTGCTTCGCGAGGCCCGACGCCGAGCCGATCTTCACGTTCGGTGCATGCCACTCGCGCGGCACGCGGCGCCGCGTCGCGAGCCGGACGTCGTAGCGCTCGTCGCCGCCGAACGCGGCGAGGAACGTGCGCCAGTCGCGGTCGCGGTCGTTGCCGATCGCGGCGATCCGCAGCGGCCGGTTCGGCTGCCACTGCTGCGGCTCGGTGAGCGGGAAGTCCTGCGTGTTCAGCCCGTAGTAGACGAACTCGGCCTCGCGCCCGAGAAAGCGGCGGCACAGCTCGGCGTTGTCGCGGGCGAGCGTCGTCAGCGCGTCGGCGCGCGCGAGCAGCTTGCGGTACAGCCAGCGGCGCGGGCCGCCGAACGTGTTCCACTTGTCGAACAGCCACACGCTCTGCGCGAGCAGCAGCGGGCGCTTGCCTTGTGCGCCGGCGAGCTTCAGGATCAGCGCGGCGGCGAGATGCTCCTGCTCGGTGTGCGTCCAGATCACGTCGGTGCCCAACAACGCCGCGCGATTGCGCCACGCATGCACGACGTCGAAGCCAAGCGCCGCCTTCAGCGCACGGCGCACGAGGCTCGCGACGCGGTTCTCGCGCCGGTCCTGCGAATAGGTCAGCCGGAATTCGTCGGATTCCGCGTGGTGATAGCCGTACAGGCAGCCGATGTTCTCGCCTTTCCGGTAAGTACGCGGATCGGCGCCGTAGAACAGGTGGACGTGAACCTTCGTGGAATTCATGCAAGCCCTCCGGGGATGGCCGCGCGTCGTGCGCGCAGCCCGTTCAAGACGTCACCGGCGGCATCGCCGCACGATGGGGGGCAAGGTCGGCGCGGCGCGCATCGCGTGCGCCGCGGCGCACCGCGCGCCAGTGCTCGCGCACACGGTCGCGCCGCGCGGTATGCAGCGACAGCAGCACGTGCGCGAAGCCCGGATAGACGCGCGTGCCGATCAGCGTCCACCACCACCAAGCGATTTCGCGCCGCACCGGCGGCAGATGCTCGCGCAGGATCAGGTGCAGGTTGTACGCGCCGTTGCTGATCGCATTCAGCGATGCCGCATCGCGCCGGTCGTCGTCGAAACGCTCGGCCGGAAAATGATCGACCGCGATCGCCGGGTCGTAGACGAGCTTCCAGCCGTCACGCTGCACCTGCATGCTGAAACCCATGTCGTTGTGCACCTGCGCGCCGGCGCCGCGCAGCCGCGTGTCGAAGCGCAGACGTTCGATCGCGGTGCGGCGGTAGCTCATGTTCGCGCCCTTGAGCATGTCGACTTCGCGCGCGCCGCCGACGCCCAGATGATGGTTGCCGACGATCTTGCCGGACAGCGTGAGCTGGCCGACGAGCTCGCGCGACTCGTCGAGCACGCGGCCCTTCTCGTGCACCCAGTCGCGGCCGCCGACCGCACCGACGCACGGGTCGGCCAGGAACACGGCTTCGACGCGCGCGAGCCAGTCGGCGCGCGGCGCCGCGTCGTCGTCGGTGATCGCGACGATGTCGCCGCTCGCCGAGTCGAGCCCCTTGTTCAGCGCGGCGACCTGCCCCGGCACATCCACCGGCACGATCCGCAGCGGCAGCATGCCGCCGACCGATGGATCGGCGAGGCGCTCGTGCGTGGCATCGTCCTCCGGGCGCGCGACGACGATCACCTCGTCGGGCAGCCGCTGCTGGCGCTGCAGCGCCAGCAGGCAGCGCGCGAGGTCGGCGGGACGCCGGTAGGTCGGAACGAGCACGGAAATTTTCATCGAGGGTTCTCCAGTCGGCCGGGCCGGCGCTGCGCACGCCGGCCCGGTTTCGTGCAATGCCGTCAGGCGCTCAGGTATTCGTGGACGGCCGCATAGCCGCGGCCGTAGCCGCGCGCCTTCGGCGGCACGCCGTTGAAGATCCCGCCTTCCAGATCGACGCCCGCGGTACGCAGGCGCTTGATCGCGTCGGCGATCTCGCCCTCGGTATGCATGCCCGAGCGCAGCACCAGGAAGGTCGCGCCGGCCATGCGGCCGATGATGGTCGCGTCGGTCACCGCCAGCACCGGCGGCGAGTCGATCAGCACGACGTCGTAGCGCTTGCCGAGCCCTTCGAGGTATTGCGGCAGGCGCGTCGACATCAGCAGCTCCGACGGGTTCGGCGGGCGCGTGCCGGCCGAGATGAACGACAGGCCCTGCACCGGCGTCTCGCGGATCGCCTCCTCGAGCGGCGACTGATCGCTCAGCAGTTCGGACAGGCCCGGCTGCGCGGTGAGGCCGAAGTAGCGGTCGAGCATGCCGCGACGCATGTCGGCGTCGATCAGCAGCACGCGTTTGCCCGAATGCGCGAGCAGCACCGCGAGGTTGACCGTCAGGAAGCTCTTGCCGATGCCCGGCGTCGGGCCGGTCAGCACGATCACGCGGCTCTTCGCATCCATCATCGCGAACTGCATCGCGGTGCGCAGGCTGCGCATGCTTTCGACGCTCAGGTCCTTCGGACGCAGGCTCGCGAGGATCGGCCGCGCGCGGCCGCCGCCCTTCTCGGCCATGGCGTCGAGCTTCACCTGCTCGGTGCTTTGCGGCACCAGTCCGTAAAGCGGCAGGTTGAACGTGCGCTCGACGCGATCCGGATCCTCGATGCCCTGGAACAGGTTGCGGCGCAGGAACACGATGCCGGTACCGAGGATCAGCCCGAGGAATACCGCGGCCGACAGGATCAGCACCTTCTTCGGCTTGACCGGATCGCCCGGGCGCAGCGCGGAATCGACGAGGTGGATGTTGCCGCCCGTGCCGGCCTTCTGCACCGACAGCTCCTGCACGCGGTTCAGCAGCAGCACGTAGATGTCCTCGGCGACCTTCGCGTCGCGCTGGAGCTGGACGGCCTTCACCTCGGTCGCCGGCAGGCTGCGGAAGCGGTTGCTGAACTTGTCCTTCTCGCCCTGCAGTTCCGCGAGCTGCTGCTTCGCGGCGATCACCATCGGGTGCGAATCGGTGAAGCGCTGCGCGAGCGATGCGAGCTGCAGGCGCTGGGCCGCGATCTGCTGCTCGTACTGCACGCTACCTTCGAGATAGACCTTCGCCTCGTCGCTCGCGTTGATCGAGCCGGACGTGCGCTGATACTGCGTCAGCGCGGCTTCCGCCCGCTCGAGATCGGACTTCAGGCGCGGCTCCTCGCCCTTCAGGAAGTCGAGCATCTTGGTCGCTTCGGCCTGCTTCGCGATCACGTGCTGGTTCAGGTACGACTGCGCGAGCGCGTTCGCGATCGCGGCGGTCTGGTCCGGGTCCTTGCCTTCGAGCGAGATCTGCACGACGCCCGTCTGCTTGCCCTGCTCGGACACCTGGATGCCCGACTGGAAGCCGGTGATCGCGTCGAGATCGTTGTAGCGGACCACCGTGAATTGCGTGCCCGGACGCGCGACCAGCTTCTGCACCAGCAGCGTCACGCCGCCGCCCTGCTCCGATTCGCCGACACGGCCCGACAGCAGGCGGCTGCCGTTCGCGTCGACGAGCGTGTAGGTGCCGTTCGGACCGGCCGTCAGCGTCAGCTTCTTGCCTTCGAGCGCGGGCACGACGTTGATCGTGTCGATGTCGGCGACTTCGCCGCCCCATGCGTACGACCGCAGGCCGAACCAGGCGCGCGAAGGCTCGCCGGGCGTCGCGACGCGCGCGGACAGGCTGCCGAGCAGCGGAATCGTCTTCGGCACGACCGAGAAGTTCAGCTTGAACTGCTCGACGACCGGCGTGACGACGCCGCGGCTCTTGATGATCTCGATTTCCGCGTCGGTCTGCGCTTGCTGCGGGCCGCTGTTGATCGTCGCACCCGTCTGCGTCTGCGTGAGCGCCTGCGACGTGTTGTCGTTGCTCTCGACCCGCACGTGCACGTCGGCCTGGTACACCGGTTTCGCGATGTAGCAGTAGAGGCCGGCGAGCGCAATGACGGTCACCGCGATGCCGAGCAGCAGCCAGATGTCGTCCATCAGCACCTGGAGCAGCTGGCCGAGGACGACGTCCTCTTCCTCGGTTTTCGCGGTCAGATCCGCGTAGGCGTGTTTTGCTTGCGTGTTCACCATTCGTTCCCGCTTGAGTGGTGCCGGGGGGGCAGACGCCACCCCGGCGGGCTATCAGCGCGTGATTTGCCGCATGTAGAAGATCGTCTGGATCGTCGGCAGCACCTGCTGCAGCACACGGTTGAACTGCACCGAGCTGGCCGTGCTGACGTAGACCACATCGAGCGGTTGGAGCGGGAAGCGGCTCGACAGCATCAGCGCATCCGGCTGCGTCATGTCGAGACGGAACACTTCCGGCTTCGTCGGGTTGTCACGCATCCCGCGCATCACGTAGATCTTGCGCGGGTTCGCATCGGTGTCGAGGATGCCGCCGCCGGCCGTCAGCGCGTCGGCGATGGTCAGCCTGCCCTTGAGCATCGGCACCGTGACCGGCGTCTTGACCTCGCCCATGATGAACACGCGGCTGTCGCTGCGGTCCGGCACGTTGACGATGTCGCCCTGCTGCAGCATCACGTTCTGCTTCACTTCGCCGCGGTCGAGCACGCCGTTCGCGTCGAGCGTGTAGAGCTTGCCGTCGCGCGTCAGGCGCACGCGCTGCAGGTCGGCCTCGGCGGTCGAGCCGCCCGAGCGCGAGATCGCGTCGACGAGCGTCAGCGGCACGTCGCTCATCGCGAGCGGGCCGGGCGTCTTCACCTCGCCCGTCACCTGCACCTTCTGGCTGCGGAACGACAGCACGCGCACATCGAGCTGCGGATTCTTCACGTAGCGCGCAAGGCGCGTGGCCAGCTCGTCGCGCGTCTGCGCGATCGTCTTGCCCGCCACGTGGATGCGGCCGACGAACGGGAAGAAGATCGTGCCGTCGGCGGCCACGGTCTGGCCGTACGGATCGGCCTGGCCCGGCAGCGACGACGAATACGGCTGCTGCAGCGCGCCCGCGATCGTCTGCGTCGTGTTGCCGCCGCTCGAGAACGACTGGCCCTGCGGCGTCGTCAGCTCGGGGTGGTCCCACACGGTGACGCCGAGAATGTCCTGCGGGCCGATGCGGTAAACGTACTGCGACGGATCGGTGTAACGGCCCGGCGGCAGCGGGTGTTCGACCTGCTGCTTCTGCAGCTGATCCATCACCAGCTTCGCGTCGATGTAATGAACCGGATAGGTTTCGGCCTGACCTTGCCGGCCTTCGTCCTTCAGGTTCGACGAGTCGAGATAGTTGCCGGGCGCAGTCGCGCAGGCCGACAGGAAGGTCGTCATCGCGACGGCGAGCGCCAGCGGGCGCATGGGACGTTTCAGCATAGTTTTTGCAGCCATCCTTGAACCAGACGTTCGATCAATGAGTAGCTCTCGCGATAGTCGGCCTCGGGGCCGCCATGCGGATCCGCGATCTCGGCGTCCTCCCACTTGCCCAGCAGGTGAACCTTGCCGCGCGCGAACGGATCGACCGATTCGACGGCCTTGATCTGTTCGCGCTCGCTGACGAGAATCAGGTCGGCGTCGCGCACGATCCGGCGCGACAGCCGCCGCGACCGGTGCGTCGTCGCATCGACGCCGCGCTCGGCGAGCAGTTGCCGCATCACCGGATCGATGCCGTCGCCGTCGTTCGCACGCACGCCGGCGGAGTGGAACGTCACGCGCGGGCCGCCGCGCGACGCCGCGTGCGACTTGAACAGCAGTTCCGCCGCCGGGCTGCGGCAGACGTTCGCATGACAGACGATCAGGATGTTCCGGAACATGGCGTCTCGATTCGGGTTACGGGTAACGGCGACGCGCGGGTCACGCGTTCGCGCGCGCGGCGCCCGGCACGCGGGCGGCGACGGCCTGACGCGAGCCGGGGCGGCCGATCGGGTGGTATTCGATACCCTGCTCGCTCATCGTCTCCGGCTCGTACAGATTGCGGCCGTCGAAGATCACCGGCGATTTCCATTGACGGCCGAGCGCGACGAAATCCGGGCTCTTGAACGCCTTCCATTCGGTGACGATCACGAGCGCGTCGGCATCGCGCGCGGCCTGCGCCTCGTCGTCGACGAACGTGAGCCGCTCGAGCCAGCTCGGGTGATCCGCGAGATCGAGCGCGAGCACGCGGCGCGCTTCCTGCTGCGCGACCGGGTCGTACGCCGCGATGCGCGCGCCGCGCGACAGCAGCTCGGCGATCAGCTCGCGGCTCGGTGCCTCGCGCATGTCGTCGGTGTTCGGCTTGAACGCGAGCCCCCAGATGGCGAACGTGCGGCCCGTCAGGTCCTCGCCGAAGCGCGCGACGATCTTGTCGGCAAGCACGCGCTTTTGCGTCGCGTTGACCGACGACACGGCCTTCAGGATCTGCAGCGACTGGCCGTGCTCGTCGGCCGTGCGGATCAGCGCCTCGACGTCCTTCGGGAAGCACGAGCCGCCGTAGCCGCAACCCGCATACAGGAAGTGATAGCCAATGCGCGGATCGGAACCGATCCCGCGGCGCACGGCCTCGATGTCCGCGCCGAAGCGGTCGGCCAGGTTCGCCAGTTCGTTCATGAACGAGATGCGCGTCGCGAGCATCGCGTTCGCCGCGTATTTCGTGAATTCGGCCGAGCGCACGTCCATGTACAGCGTGCGTTCGTGGTTGCGGTTGAACGGCGCGTAGAGCTTCTTCATCAGCTCGCGCGCGCGCTCGCCCGGCACGTCGTCGTCGCAGCCGATCACGATGCGGTCCGGCCGCGTGAAATCGTCGACCGCCGCGCCTTCCTTGAGGAATTCCGGATTCGACACGACGGAGAACATCGGGGCGTCGCCGCCGCGCTTCGAAAGTTCCTCGGCCACCGCCGCGCGCACGCGCTCGGCCGTGCCGACCGGCACCGTCGACTTGTCGACGATCACCTTGAAGCCCTTCATGTAGCGGCCGATGTTGCGCGCCGCCGCGAGCACGTACTGCAGGTCGGCCGAGCCGTCCTCGTCGGGCGGCGTGCCGACCGCGATGAACTGCACGTCGCCGTGCGCGACCGCGGCCTCGATGTCGGTCGAGAAGCGCAGGCGGCCGGCCGCGCGGTTGCGCGCGATGACTTCCTTGAGGCCCGGCTCGTGGATCGGCACGCCGCCGTTGTTCAGGACGTCGATCTTTGCCTGATCGACGTCGAGACAGAACACGTCGTGCCCGATGTCGGCGAGACAGGCGCCGGTGACAAGACCTACGTAACCGCTGCCGATGATAGTCAGATTCATGATGTGTCGGACCTCGTGACCAATGATTCGAAATTCGTGAAACCGGAGTGTCTGCGCGGGACGAAACCGCGTCAGTAAGCGTTGCTGCCGGTGAAGCCTTTCCAGAGCGTCAGCACGACGATCTTGATGTCGAGCCAGAACGACCAGTTCTGCATGTAGTACAGATCGAGCTTCACGCGTCCCATCATCTTCTCGATCTGGTCGGTCTCGCCGCGAAAGCCGTTGATCTGCGCCCAGCCGGTGATGCCCGGTTTGATCCGGTAGCGGAACATGTAGCCCTTCACCAGATCCTTGTAGATGTCGTCGTGCGCAAGCGCGTGAGGCCGCGGACCGACGACCGACATCTCGCCCTTCAGCACGTTGATGAACTGCGGCAGTTCGTCGAGGCTCGTGCGGCGCAGGAAGCGGCCGACCGGCGTCACACGCGTGTCGTTCTTGGTGGCCTGCGTGACCTGCCCCGCGACTTCCTGATGCACCTTCATCGAGCGGAACTTGTAGATCTCGAACTCGTGGCCATCGATGCCCTTGCGCTTCTGGCGGAAGAACACCGGCCCGCGCGACGTGAGCTTGATCAGACATGCGATCAGCAGCATCACCGGCGCGAGCGCCGTGAGCGCAGCCAGCGCGAACAGACGGTCGAACACGAACTTCGGCAGGATCCGCACGTCGGTGATCGGCGACGCCGCGAGGTTGATCGCCGGCACGCCGAGCACCTCGACCACTTCCTGGTTGAAGAACGACAGCGTGCGCACGTCCGGAATGAAACGGATGTTCACGAAGTCGTGGCGGAACACCGTCACGATCTGGTGAATCCGGCGCTCCTCCGTGATCGGCAGCGTGAGCCACAGCTCGCTGATCGCGCGGCTGCGCACCAGCCACACCAGCGATTCGAACTGCCGCTCGATGCGCACGTCGTCGAGCGCGACTTCGCCCGGTACTTCGCTTTCGTCATACACGCACACCGGGTTGAAGCCCGCTTCCGGACGCGCCCGCATCTGTGCGATCAGCCGCCGCGCCGCCGGCGTGCCGCCGACGATCGCCACTGCCTTCAGGTTGTAGCCGCCGCGGCGCAGTTGCCGGAGCACGACGTGCACGCAAGCCTTGGAGCCGGCGAGCAGCGCCATCGTCACCACCGCCCAGTAACCGAGCCACAGTCGCGACAGGTCGCCCGACTGGTGGAAGCTGAAGCTCATCAGGATGCCCGCGAGCTCGACTACCAGCCACGCGAACGCGACGCGCCCCACCAGACCGACGAGACGCTTGCCGCGCCACGACTGGTAAATGCCGATGGCCGGAAAGAACACGACGACCAGCAGGCAGTCGAACAGCACCGTCGTGCGCTGCAGGTCGTTGAGCCAGATGCTGCCGCCGTGCAGCGCGGCGGCGATCAACGCCCCCAACACGACCATCGCAATATCGATGACTCTCGCCAGCACGCTCAACATGTCTGCTTCCTCTTTGAACAGGCGTTTGCCGAACAGCTCCTCGTGCAGCCCGTGCCGCACCTTCGATTCAAACGTTGCATGACGCTATTGAAGCGACAAGAAAATCGCTCCTCAAGCGCTCAAGTATTTCGAAAAATAATCGGAAATTCTTGCCGCGACATTTCCGAATTAAATCGGCACGTTTTCCCGAATCGATCGTGAATCGGGATTTTTTCGAGAACTTTACGGTTCCCATGAACCCTTTTCAGGACGGGGCTCCAGCCCGATTCGTCGAATTATTTTTTATTTTTTTATTTGCATCTCATGCCATCGAAGAAAAATTTTCCTGATACGTGCGCGTCGAATATCGCGCAAATCGCGCCGGTTTTATTGTCGATTTACTTCATGCTACAAACAGACACTGACTTCAATCGAGGAGAGTGTCATCATGAATGCTCCGGCCGTGGCAGCCGATACGCGCCCTTCTTCTTCCGCCGCTACCGACGCCGCGACGCGGGTCGCGGTGCAGCCGGTGATCCTTGCAGGCGGTTCGGGCACGCGTCTGTGGCCGATGTCGCGCGAACACTATCCGAAACAGCTGATCGGCCTGCTCGGCGATCATTCGCTGCTGCAATCCACCGCGCTGAGGCTCGACGGCCTCGCGACCGGTCATCCGCTGAACGACGACGTGCTGATCGTGTGCGGTGAGGATCACCGCTTCACGACTGCCGAGCAACTGCGCCTGACCGGCAAGCGTGCATCGATCATGCTCGAGCCGCTCGGCCGCGACACCGCGCCCGCGCTGACGCTCGCCGCGCTGCGAATCGTCGCCGGCGGCGGCGATGCCGTGATGACCGTGATGCCGGCCGACCACGCGGTGGCAGACCAGCCGCGCTTTCATGCGGCCGTCGCGGCCGGCGTGCACTGCGCGGCCCAGGGCAAGATCGCGACGATGGGCATCGTGCCGGGCCGTGCCGAAACGGGCTACGGCTACATCCGCGTCGGCGCGCCGCTCGGCGACGCCGCTACCGGCAACCTCGACGTGCGCCGTCTCGACCGCTTCGTCGAGAAGCCGCATCTCGAACTCGCGCAGCAGTACGTCGCATCCGGCGAATACTGGTGGAACAGCGGGATCTTCATCGTGCGCGCGTCGGTGTGGCTGAACGCGATCCGCCAGCTCGAACCGGAGATCCTCGCAGCCTGCGAGCAGGCCGTCGCAGGCGGCAAGGACGACGGCGACTTCTTCCGCGTCGACCGCGACGCGTTCGCCGCGTCGCCGTCGAACTCGATCGACTACGCCGTGATGGAGCGGCTCATGAACCTGCCGCAGCTGTGCGAAGGCGTCGTCGTGCCGCTCGACGCGGGTTGGTCGGACGTCGGTTCGTGGGACGCGATCTGGCAGATCCTGCCGAAGGACGAAGCCGAGAACGTCGGCCGCGGCCACGTGCTGTTCGAAAACGCCGAATCGACTTTCGCGCATTCGGAAAGCCGGCTCATCGCGTGTGTCGGCACGCGCAATCTCGTCGTCGTCGAAACGCCGGACGCCGTGCTCGTCGCCGACAAATCCTGCGTGCAGGACGTGAAGAAGATCGTCGGGCGCATCAAGGCCGAACGCGGCGCGGAAGCGACCGATCATCGCAAGGTCCATCGCCCGTGGGGTCATTACGACTCGGTCGACATGGGCGAGCGCTTCCAGGTGAAACGCATCGTCGTGAAGCCGGGCGCACGACTGTCGCTGCAGATGCACCATCACCGGGCCGAACACTGGATAGTCGTACGCGGCACCGCGCGCATCACGCGCGGCGACGAAACCTTCCTGCTGTCGGAAAACGAATCGACGTACATCCCGCTCGGCGTGTCGCACCGTCTCGAGAACCCGGGCAAGATGCCGCTCGAGCTGATCGAAGTGCAGTCGGGCGCGTATCTCGGCGAGGACGACATCGTCCGCTTCGACGATACCTACGGTCGCCAGTGATGCCACGCCTGCCGGGCGCGCCGTCTCGACGGTGCGCCCGGCATCACGGGCATGCCGAAGACAAAAAAAACGCGCGGGCGTCGTGACGGACGACGACCCGCGCGTTTTCGTTCGGACGACGATCAACCTACGCGATACGCGTATTCGCGGCGGTCCGCCTGCACGGGATCGTTGCGGCTCTCGGACAACGCGCCCGCACGACGCTCGGCGATGAAGCGCTTGATGTCCGACTCGGCACGTGCCAGCTCGGACAGGCCGGCCAGCACCTCGCTTTGCGGCGCACGCACCGGTTCGTCGCTCGCCCCGTGGCGATCGATCCACTGACGCGCCCAGTCGAGCGCGTACTGCTCCGCTTCCTCCGGATCGGTGAAACGCGGGCCGATCAGGCCCGAGCGCTCGACGCGCCGGTCGTCCTGCGTGATCTCGGCCCACGCGCGGTACATCAGGTTCTGCACCGGTTGCGCGCTGCCGCAGATCGTATAGCCACGGTATTCGTCGACTTGCGGCTCGGCCGCGGCGAAGCTCGCGGCGGACGGACGCCCGTGACGCAGCCCCGCGGGCTGCGCGCCCGGCACCGCGAACGATGCACCGCGCGACGCGTCGGCGGCGGCGTTCGGCATCGCGGTCAGCGTCGCGCCCTCGCCATCCCAAACGTTTGCCTGAGCGACCGGCAGTTGCCACGACTCGGGGTTCTGCCAGAACACGCCGCGCAGACGGTCGTTGTCGGGCACGGGCTCCGCGCGGCATGCCGGCGCGACCGGCACCGGCGGCGGCGGCACGTACGCGAACGTGCGCCCGCTGAACTGGGTGAGCACGTCGATCATCTGCAGCAGCGTGCCGTTCGCGAGCCACTCCTCGTAGCGGCGGCGGCACGTCGGCCCGGACGGATAGCGCCCGGGCAGTTTGGACCACGCTTCACCGGTCGTCAGGATCCAGAGAACCGCGTTGGCGACAACGCGCGGTTCGGCTCGCGGACGGCCTCGACGGTTCAGCCGAATGGGTTCATCGGCGATCAGCGTTGAAAGTCGAAACCACTCTTCATCGTTAAGCTCATCGAAGAACATAGTCGATTTCTCCACGCAGCCAGGCCGGGGCTGCGATTGTCGGCGCCGTCGTCACGCATCGCGTCACGGGGCGGCCCGGTTGCACATTATGGTTATCCGGTCGTTGTGCATGCCGGTGCGACACCGCACTTTCACGGTGCCGCCATTCACGGCAATGGCGCACAAACTACGGTCTCACTCCAATGTGGGAATTTTTGTGCACGAAGCATACCATCCTCAGGGTTTATCTCAATATGACAATGACTTAATGTTACGCACTGAAACAACCTGCCATGGATGCGCAATCCATTTACGCTTGAATTTTTTTACGCGATCGTTATGCGGGGCGCTGGGAAGCCCCGTCTGGCGGGGCTCTGCGGGGTGCGGATGCGGCCCGTCCGGCAGGCCGCCGGACTTGTTCCGACCCTTGCCTGAAACAATTCCGGGAATTGCCGCCGAAAATCGGTAAATCAGGGAAAAATTCGTAACAAGATATTCACGGATCGGTAAATCGTTCAAACTCGATTGAACTGAATTTTCCCCGTGCACAATCTTTTTATTGTTTCTCTGCGAGTAGTGAAAGCGGCCGCCGGTCGATGCACATCGTTTCCCGGCATGCAAGCGTCGGCGGGTCTGTTACATCCTCGGCGTAGCAGACAGCCGACAGCGGCGGGCGCAACGATCGGGCGCCGCGTTCCGGGTCGGAACGATGGGGAATCCGCGCGATACGGAAAGCGGCACCCGGCCGCACGCATCAGCGCAGATCGCCGGCCAGCGACGCGGCGACGTCCGCGTCCACCCGTTGCGGCTGCACCGTGTAGGCCGGGTGATCGCAGCCGATCGACAGCGTCGCGCCGCCCTTGAGCGCCGCCCGCATCGGCTCGCCCAGTTCGAAGCGCACGAAATGCACGGCCGAGGTCTTCTCCGCGTTGTCGCGGTCCAGATCCTCGTCGGCGATCGCATAGACGTCAGGGTGCCCGTCGACCCGCAGGTACACGCGATCCTCGACGCCGATCAGCCGCGCGAGCGCCGCCCGCCGTTCGGCCTCGTGCTCGTATTCGATCTGCAGCGTTGCCTTCAGGTTGGTGCCGTCGGGCACGAGCGGCAGATAGGCTTCCAGTTCACCCTCGATGCCGGCCTCGTCGAAGATCTTCTCGATGTGCAGCATTTCCTGAATCTGGTAGCGGATCGTGGTCTCGTCCTCGAACAGCAAGCGCAGATGGTTGCCCAGCGCCACCGCGCGGCGGCGCTTGTACGCGACGAGCCGCGCGTGTTCGGTCTTGCGGATCTTCGCGTACGCTTCGAGCGTCAGCAGCGAGTCGCGGGTCAGCGTCATGGCGTGTCCTTGGATAGCGTCGATGTCTTCGTGGAGCGGCCGGTTCAGATACCGTACGCGCGGCGCAGCAGCGTCAGCGGATGCGCGAGCGGCGCCGCGGGCAACCCTTTCTCGTCGATGCCCTGCACGATGTGATGCCCGGCGAGCGCGCAGTCCGACGACACGACATCCGGCTTCGGCTCGGCCATCGCCTTGAACACCGGCGCACCGATCCGCATCGCGTCCGCATGGAAGGCCTTTTTCACGCCGAACGTGCCCGCATGCCCCGAGCAGCGCTCGACGACGTTCACGCGCGTATCGGGCACGAGCGACAGCGTGTCGGCCGTCTTGCGGCCGATGTTCTGCACACGCGCATGGCACGGCACGTGATACGACACGGTGCCGAGGCCCTGCTTGAAGTCGGTCTTCAGCAAACCGTCGCGATGTCGCGCGATCACGTATTCGAACGGATCCCAGAATGCATCGGCCACCGCGCGCACGGCGTCGTCGCCGGGAAACATCAGCGGCAGTTCGCTCTTGTACATCAGCACGCAGCTCGGGATGGCGCCGATCAGCGCATAGCCTTCGCGCGCATAACGCTCCAGCACCGGAATGTTCACGGCCTTCTTCGCGGCGACGCCCGCAAGGTTGCCCTGCTCGAGGAGCGGCATCCCGCAGCACGCTTCGCGCGTGACGAGCTCGTACGGGATCTCGTTGTGCGCGAGGATCGCCAGCAGGTCGTGGCCGATCCCCGGCTCGTTGAAGTTCACGTAGCACGTCGCGTAGATCGCGACCTTGCCGGGCGTGCGTTCGCCGTCACGTACCGGCGGGCCGTCCGAGCGCTTCGCCGCACGCCGAAACTTGCGCGGCGCGAACTCGGGCAGCCATGCGTTGCGATCGACGCCGAGCGCCGCCTCGAGCGCGTGGCGCGCCGGCGGCGTGCGATTCACCGCGTTCACCGTCTGCGTGACGATCGGAATGCCCGCGAAGTGCCCGAGCGCGTCGGTGTTCGACAGCACCTTGTCGCGCAGCGGCGCCTCTCCGCGCTTGTAGCGCGCTGCCTTGCCGCGCAGCATCAGGTGCGGGAAGTCGACGTTCCATGCGTGCGGCGGCACGTACGGGCATTTCGTCATGTAGCAGAGGTCGCACAGGTAGCACTGGTCGACGACCTTGCCGAACGCATCCTTCGGCACTTCCTCGATGTCGCCCATCGGCGTTTCGTCGACGAGATCGAACAGCGTGGGAAACGCGCCGCACAACGACACGCAGCGCCGGCACCCGGCGCAGATGTCGAACACGCGCGTCATTTCCGCATCGATCGCGGCCTGGTCGTAGAACGCTTCGGACTGCCAGTCGAGCGGATGCCGCGTCGGGGCTTCGAGACTGCCTTCCTTGTGTGGCATGGGGCGCTCCAGCGTGGCGCGCATGCGCGCGGACTCGCCGCCCGCGTGATGCGGGCAGCGATCGACGCACGGCCGGCCGCAGGATGTCCGGCCGGGCCGTGCTGCCTTGCTGCCGGACCCGCGTCAGTCGACGAGTGCGTCGAGCGCCTTCGTATATCGGTTGGCGTGGCTGCGCTCTGCCTTCGCGAGCGTCTCGAACCAGTTCGCGATTTCGTCGAAGCCTTCGTCGCGCGCCGCCTTCGCCATGCCCGGATACATGTCGGTGTATTCGTGCGTCTCGCCGGCGATCGCCGATTCGAGGTTCAGCCGCGACGAGCCGAACGGCAGCCCCGTCGCCGGATCGCCGACTGCCTCCAGGTATTCGAGGTGGCCGTGCGCGTGGCCCGTTTCGCCTTCGGCAGTCGAGCGGAACAGCGCGGCGACGTCGTTCTGGCCTTCGACGTCGGCCTTCGAAGCGAAATACAGATAGCGCCGGTTCGCTTGCGATTCGCCCGCGAATGCGGCCTTCAGATTCTCTTCGGTCTTGCTGCCCTTGAGTTGAGCCATTTGTGCCTCCGTTCGAGCCGGCGCGGCCGCGTGCGAAGCCTGGCCGATGATGTATGTGGGGCACGAAGCGTATGCCGGACGCGCACGCTTCGTGCCTTTTAATCTAGGCGCTGGCGTTCGCATCCCCCAATAGGCTTTTTCAATCCGCGCGATAGCGGAGGGCGGGAATAAGGGACAAGTTGATGGGCGCGTCGCCGGGTGGGTCGGCGTTTCGCTCGAGATTCGGCTTCCGGGCTTCCGGCGCGACGCCCGGTGCACTCGCACCGGCGTCGCTCGTCATGCGTCACGCATCCGTCGCACGCTTCAGCAGCAATTCCCTTTCGCGTTCGTTCCGGGTCAATTCCGCCGCACGACGGAACTCGACCTTCGCTTCGTCGGCGCGGCCGAGCTTCGCGAGCAGGTCGCCGCGCACGCTCGGCAGCCAGTGATAGCGGGCGAGCGCCGGATCGTCGCGCAGCACGTCGACGATTTCCAGTGCCGCGGCGGGCCCGAACGCCATCCCCACCGCCACCGCGCGGTTCAGCTCGACGACCGGCGACGGCGCGACTTCCGCAAGCGCGTCGTAGAGCGCGACGATTTGCGCCCAGTCCGTTTCCGATGCGTGCCGCGCGCGCGCATGGCACGCCGCCAGCGCGGCCTGCAGCGCGTACGGACCACGCATGCCCCCGAGCTTCGTCGCCCGCTCGAGCGCGGCGAGGCCGCGCCGGATCAGCAGCGGATCCCAGCGGCTGCGGTCCTGGTCGAGCAGCAGCACGGGCCGCCCCTGCGCATCGGTCCGCGCGTGCATGCGCGACGCCTGCAGTTCCATCAGCGCGACGAGCCCGAGCACTTCGCTTTCATCCGGCACGAGCCCCGCCAGCACGCGGCCGAGACGCAGCGCCTCGTCGCACAGCGCCGGGCGCGTCCAGTCGTCGCCCGCGGTCGCCGCATGGCCTTCGTTGAACACCAGGTAGATCACTTCGAGCACCGACGCGAGCCGCGCGGGCCGCGCATCGGCGGCCGGTACCTCGAACGGCACGCGCGCCGCCGCGAGCGTGCGCTTCGCGCGCACGATGCGCTGCGCGATCGTCGGCTCGGGCGACAGGAACGCGCGCGCGATCTCGCTCGTGGTCAACCCGCCGAGCAGCCGCAACGTCAGCGCAACGCGCGCGTCGGTCGACAGCACCGGATGGCACGACGTGAAGATCAGCCGCAGCAGGTCGTCGCCGATATCGTCGACGCTCGCATCGGCGAGTGCGTCCGCGATGTCGGGGACGACATGCGCTTCGAGCGCGTCCATTTCATGCCCGAGCTGGTCGCGCTTCGCCGCATGCAGCGACTCCTGCCGGACCCGGTCGAGCGCGCGCCGCTTCACGGCCGTCATCAGCCACGCGGCCGGGTTGTCGGGCACACCGTCGACGGGCCAGTGCTCGAGCGCCGCGACGAGCGTGTCCTGCGCGAGCTCCTCGGCCACGCCGACGTCGCGCACCACGCGCGCGGCGCGGGCAATGATCTTCGGCGCCTCGATCCGCCAGACCGCTTCGATCGCACGGTGAGTCGCCTCACGCGTCACGACGCCTGCCCCTGGGCGGACGCATCCAGCGGCATGGCCATCAGCTCCCATGCGTGACCGTCCGGATCGTCGAATCCGTGGCCGTACATGTTCGGATACTCGCGCGGCGCTTGCGGCGCGGACCCGCCGGCCGCGAGCGCCTTCGCGACGATCGCGTCGACCTCGGCGCGGCTGTCGCACGACAGGCACGACAGCACCTGCACCTGCGTCGCCGGATCGACGATGGTCTTGCCGGTGAAGGTCTGGAAAAACGGCCGCACGAGCAGCATCGCGAAAATCGTGTCGCTGATCTTGATGCAGGCGGCCTGTTCGTTGGTATAGGCCGGCACGACCTCGAAACCGAGTGCCTGGTAGAACGTCTTCGAGCGCGGCAGGTCGGCCACGGGCAAGTTGATGAAAACCATCTTGTGCATGACGGATGCTCCGGTGAGATTGGATTCGCGCAGAATCAGGCGTGGGTGCGGCCGACGTGGAGATCACGAAACCGCTCGACCGCGTCGCTCGGTGTGAGATCGTCGAGCTCGAACAACGGCCGCACCTCGATCTCGCAGTCCATTTCGGCACCAAACGGCGCGGGAAACCGGCGCGTCCATTCGAGCGCCTCGTCGCGCGAGCGCACCTGGATCAACGTGTAGCCGGCAATCAATTCCTTCGTCTCCGCGAACGGGCCGTCGACTACCGTGCCCTTGCCGCCGGTGTACCGCACGCGCCAGCCGCGCGCGCTCGGCCGCAAGCCGTTCGCATCGAGCAGCACGCCGGCCCTGGCCAGTTCCTCGTGGTAGACCGTCATCGCCTCGACCAGCCGGTTGTCCGGCAACGCATCGGATTCGCTGACGGCGTTCGCCCGGATCATGATCATGAATCGCATCGCTCACTCCTTGTCATCGGTGAAAAGGGCGTCCGCTCATCGGCGCCTTATCCGGACGACGGGCGGCAGACCGCCGGATCGACGTGCCGCGCGACGAATCAGGGTAAATACCGAGACGCAGCTGTCACAGGAAGCACGGGCCGACCGCGCGCACTTCGACCGTGCACCACTGCGCGGCCGGACACTGGCGCGCAATCTCAATCGCTTCGTCGCGCGTGTCGACGTCGACGATGAAGAAGCCGCCGACCATTTCCTTCGCCTCGGCAAACGGGCCGTCGACGAGGCGCGTCTCGCCTTCGCGCACCTGCACGCGCGTCGCGCGTTCGGAGCGCTCCAGCGACTCGACGCCGCGCAGCACGCCGCGCGCTTTCAGCGTCTCCGCGAAATCGACCATTCGCGCGTACAGCGCCTGCCCGTCTTCGAGCGTGCGTTCGGCGCGCTGGCCGGTCGGTTCGACAATCAACAGCATGTAGGACATGGAATTCTCCTGTGGGGGCCGTGCGCGCAAGCGTTCGGATCGCAGGCCGGAACGACGTGTCAGATGCGAAGCGTAGCAGCCTTGGCCGGCCCTGCCGTCATCGTTGGCCGTTCGGCACTGGCCTGATGGCCAATTCGATCACAACACGCGATGTTGCCGTCAGGATGCTTGCACGAACCTTCGAATTTTCTTCTCGTGGAGCGCGCCTTGTCACGCCTGCCGCCGCTCATGCTTGCCGCGTCGCTCGTCCTCTCCGCTGCGCGCGCTCGAATCCAGTCGTCATCGACCTGGCGCTCGACGACACTGCCGCCTGAGCCGTCGCGGGCACAAACCCTGCTCCACGAAGAAATGGACGACTAGTGCAATTGCATGGGTCTGGCAGATGCAACGGCACTATTTACCTGACGCATCGCGCGACGCCATATTTACCGGACTTTCATGTCGCGCAACGGCTCGCTACGCCGTTTTGCCCGATGCGCGAAATTTTTTCAACCACCGCCCCGCCCCGTCGCGCGGGGCTTCCCGGGAAACTTGCCGACGAATTGAAAATTTGTCTCGAAACTCAATTGGCTGATGTGAATCACATTGGTTGCTGGGATTGGTCTTATCTTCAAATTGGCCTGCAAATCCGGCCAGCAAATCAAATCCAAGGAGGATAAACATCATGGCGCTCACTGACTCGATCGAACACAAGCTGGACCGCGGCCTGTCCGATATCCGTCGTACCGGCCGGCGCGTGGGACGCTCGGCGCGCTCGGCCGCCCGCGACCTGCATGCGGACGTATCGGACGATCTGCGCGGGCTGGTCGATGAACTGGAAGACCTGCTGAAGAACGACGGCGACGGCGATATCGCCGCGCTGCGCAAGCGCGTGCAGTCACGGCTCGACGAAGCGCGCAGCACGCTCGACTACGCGTCGGGCTCAGCGGCCGCCCGGCTGCGCGATTCGGCCGAGCGCGTGTCGCAAGCCGTGCACGACAACCCATGGCAGACGGCGGGCGTCGTCGCGGGCCTCGCGTTCGTCGCGGGCCTGCTGCTTGCCCGCCGTTGAACGGGGTTGGCCGCCCATCCGTTCTCAACCCGACAACGAAGGAGAAACGCCATGCAGAAGTCTCTCGCCCTGAAAGCCGCCGCCGCCGTCATGCTCGGCAGTCTCGCCCTTGCCGGTTGCACCACCACGCCCGACAAACCCGACAACGCATCGGCCAGCGCGTCGAAACGCGAGTCGATCGATGCGAGCGTGAACGCGACGCTGTCGCGCCTCTATTCGACGGTGCCGGGCTCGCGTGAGCTCGTTGCGAAATCGCGCGGCGTGCTCGTGTTCCCGAACGTGCTGCAGGCCGGCTTCATCGTCGGCGGCCAGTCCGGCAACGGTGCGCTGCGTGTCGGCGGCAGCACCGTCGGCTACTACAACACGTCGTCGCTGTCGGTGGGCCTGCAGGCCGGCGCGCAATCGAAGGCCATCGTGTTCCTGTTCATGACGCAGGATGCGCTCGACTCGTTCCGCAAGTCCGAAGGCTGGTCGGCCGGCGCCGACGCCTCCGTCGCGGTCGTGAAGGTCGGCGCGAACGGTGCGGTCGACTCCAATACGGCCACCGCTCCAGTCGAGGTGCTTATCCTGACCAACGCGGGCCTGATGGGCGACCTGTCGGTCAACGGCACCAAGATCACCCGGCTCCACATCTGACGCGTCGACACGGCCCCACGGCCGATTTGCTTCCCGGCAACGCCGCGACTCCGGTCGCGGCGTTTTCGCGTGCGCCGCGCGCGGCGGCTATGATGGCGGCACCTTTGCGGGCATACTGCCCATCGGGCCGCCCTGCGCGCGCTTCACCGCGAACCCGTGACGTTCGCGAGCCGATCGCGCCCGAGGCAACGAGATTCAATCAAACCAGGCATCAATCTGCGCGAACCATCCATGGAAAGCGGACACGATCACCAAAAATTCTTCTATTTCCTGCTATTCGCGGTCACCGTCGGACTGTGCTGGATACTCGCGCCGTTCTCCGGCGCCGTCTTCTGGGGCACCATTCTCGCGATCCTGTTCCAGCCGGTGCAGCGCTGGCTTGCCGCACGCTTCGGCAAGCGGCGCAACCTCGCCGCGCTCGTGACGATGTCGCTGATCATTCTGATCGTGATCCTGCCGCTCGTATTCGTCGCGGCGACGCTCGTGCAGGAAATCGCGTACGTGTACCAGGAGCTGAAGAGCGCGCAACCGAATTATTCGCAGTACTTCCATGACATCATTCACGCGCTGCCGACGTCGATTCAGAACCTGCTGCAGAAATACGGGCTGACCAACATCCCCGGCATCCAGAAGAAGCTGACCGACGGTGCCGCGCAGATCAGCCAGTTCGCGGCAACCCAGGCGCTCAGCATCGGCCAGAACACGTTCCAGTTCGTCGTCAGCTTCGGCGTGATGCTGTACATGGTGTTCTTCCTGCTGCGCGACGGCGGCGAGATCGGCCGCCGCGTGCGCCGCGCGATGCCGCTCGACGAAGAGCACAAGAACCTGCTGCTCGCGAAGTTCACGACGGTGGTACGCGCAACCGTGAAGGGCAACATCGCGGTCGCGCTCGTGCAGGGCGCGCTCGGCGGCCTGATTTTCTGGATTCTCGGGATCGAGGGCGTCGTGCTGTGGGGCGCGCTGATGGCGTTCCTGTCGCTGCTGCCGGCGATCGGCGCAAGCCTCGTGTGGGTGCCCGCCGCGCTCTACTTCCTCGCGATCGGCGCGATCTGGAAATGCGTGATCCTCGTCGCGTTCTGCGTCGGCGTGATCGGCCTCGTCGACAACCTGCTGCGCCCGATCCTCGTCGGCAAGGACACGAAGATGCCCGACTGGGTCGTGCTGATCTCGACGCTCGGCGGGATGGCGCTGTTCGGCATCAACGGCTTCGTGATCGGGCCGCTCGTCGCCGCGCTGTTCATGGCGAGCTGGGATATTTACGCGCGAGCCGAACAGGGCGAATGACGCGACGCGTCACGGATGTCGAATCCTGATCACGACGGGCGCCACGGCGCCCGTTTCCATGTCCGGCCCCGCGACCGTCAGCACGCCGCCATACGGGCCGACACGATGCGCGCGCCCCGAATCCAGCGGCACGATTCGATCGTCGCGCGCATCGCGCCATATCGCGCGAACCTCCGCTCCCGCGGGCCGCGAAAGCGGCTGGCCATCCAGTTCCACGAGCGCCAAATGCGCGCCGGGCAGGCGCCGGCCATGCGCATCGAACCGGAGTGTCGCCGCGGTCGCACTGCTTGACGCCCCGATCGACGGCGCGTCGAATCTCACGTCGTACAGATCGACGAGCGCACCGCTGAATCGCACGATGCCATTCGCGTGCACCGGCTCAGCCGCACCCGCGCCCGACATCGCGAATGCGATGCCGAACCCGGCTGCGACGCACCGCAGCCTGGCGTCGCTGCACCGCTTCGTTCGATCGCGCACCGCCGCCGGTGCTGCCTGCCCCGTCTTCGTTTGCATGTTTCGCCTCCCGTTTTTGCCGTGCAAATGAAAAACGGCGGCGTGACGCGCATGTCACGCCGCCGTTTGCTGGCAATTACTTTAAGGAGAGCGGCCGGAACGATATATGGGATACGTCCTAAATTGATCCCGGACTATGCAGACTCAACCCGCGTCAGCGCGGCAGCTCATGCGTCCGGATCGACGCGCAGCACGAGCTTGCCGCGATGGTCGCCGTCGAACAGGCGATTCAGCACGTCGGGCGCATTCTCGAGCCCGTCGGCGACGGTTTCCTCGGCCTTGAGCCGGCCGTCGCGCAGCCATCCGGCGAGCGTCTGCACGGCTTCGCGGCTCTTGCGGTAGTCGAGGATCAGGAAGCCGCGCATCGTGATCCGCTTCGAGATCAGCACGCCGACGTCATCCGCTGCGCGGCCGCTGTTGTAGTTCGAGATCACGCCGCACAGCGCCACGCGCCCGCCGATCACCATCCGCGACAGCACCGCGCGCATCACCTCGCCGCCGACGTTCTCGAAGTTCACATGCACGCCGTCCGGCGTCGCTGCCTTCAGCTGCTGACGAAAATCGTCGGCCTTGTAGTCGACGGCCGCGTCGAAGCCGAGCGTCTCGGTCAGGTAGCGGCACTTGTCCGCGCCGCCCGCGATCCCCACCACGCGCGCGCCGTGGATCTTGCCGATCTGGCCGGCGATCGAACCGACCGAGCCGGCCGCCGCCGACACGACGAGCGTCTCGCCGGGCTGCACCGGCGCGATGTCGGTCAGCCCGTAATACGCGGTCAGGCCGCTCATCCCGCACGCGCCGAGCAGCGTCGGCAGCGGCAGGCCCGACTGCGCGGGCAGCTTCACGAGCTGCGCGGCCTGGTCGGCCGGCACGACCGCATAGTCCTGCCAGCCGACCAGCCCCTGTACGAGATCGCCTGGCGCGAAACCCGCATGGCGCGACGCGACCACGCGCCCGATGCCGAGCGCGCGCATCACTTCGCCGATCGCGACGGGCGGCAGGTATTGCGGCACGTCGCTCATCCATACGCGGTTGGTCGGATCCATCGACAGATACAGCACGCGCACGAGCACTTCGCCGTCGGCGAGCGCCGGCACCGGTGTTTCGACGAGCGAAAAGTGTTCGCGGCCGACCCGCCCTTCCGGGCGCGTCTTCAGAAGCAGCTGGCGGTTCACGGGTGTCGACATGATGTTCTCCTCCGGTTGTTGTCGTCGATGCGCGTCAGACCGCGCACATGCCGCCGTCGATCACGAGTTCGGCGGCCGTCACGAAGCGGCTTTCGTCGGATGCCAGATAGACGGCCGCATGCGCGACGTCGTCCGGATCGCCGAGCCGGCGCAGTGGAATGCCGCGTGCGAGCTTGCGCGTCGCATCGCGTTCGCCGAGCGACTGGAACAGCGGCTCGACGATGCCCGTGCGAATGAATGCCGGGTGAATCGAGTTGCAGCGCACGTCGAGCTCGCGGCGCGCGCAGTCGATCGCGACCGACTTCGTCAGCGACGCGACCGCGGCCTTCGACGCGTTGTACGCCGTGAAATCCGGCTCGACCTTGAACGCGGCCACCGACGAGATGTTGATGATCGACGCAGGACGGCTTGCGCCCAGGTACGGCAGCGCGTGCTTGCAGCCGAGCACGATGCTCTCGACGTTGATCGCCATCACGCGCCGCCATTCGTCGAGCTGGATCTGCGCGGGCGCCCCGATCGACCCGACACCGGCATTGTTGACGAGCACCGACACCCCGCCCATCGCTTCGTTCGCCTGCGCGAGCAGCGCCTGCCAGCGCGCCTCGTCGCGCACGTCCTGGGTGGCCGCGAACGCGACCGGCGCCGCGTGCCCCGCGTTGAGTTCATGCGCGAACGCGTCGAGCACCGCCGCGTCGGCGATGTCGGTCAGGAAGACGCGCGCGCCCTGCTCGACCATCCGGCGCGCGATCGCGCGGCCAAGGCCACCGGCGGCGCCAGTGATGTACGCGCACTTGCCTGCGAGGCGCGGGGAAACGACTGTCATGGAACCTGCTCCTATCGTGAATCGTCGAGGCGGACCGGTGCCGCGACGGCGGTTGCCGTGCGCCGGCCGACCGCCGCATGGTTTGCGCGAGTATAGCGAGCCGGCCGCACCGCGCCGGACAAATCGGGCAAGCCGCCGCTGCGGCCACGATCGAACGAACGCCAGCGTACGCGATTGCCGGCGATCGATGAAATGAATATTCGTAATGCCCGGTCATAGACACGGTTCATGACCTTCGTATCTCCGGGCGACGGGACGAGCCTGTTCCGCGCGCCGGGTCACCGCGAATATCGATTCAATGAAGGCAGAACGCCGGATTTTGACAATGACGAGGAAAGAACGGGATGAGAGTCGGAGGTGCCGCCACCGCGGGTGACCACCTCGCCTGACACCGTGACACCGGGGACGCTGACGCCCCGGAAAGAACGGCCATCAGGACCCGTTGCCGGACGTGCGCATGAATGCGCAGAACTGCGGGGAATGCGTATCGATCATCTGCTGGAACGGTGCGCGATTCCCGTACGCGATGCCGGACACGAGGAGCAGGCAGACGGCTGCGATGCGCGGCGAGAGCGAGCGCTTGTGCGCCCGGTCGTAGATCCGCAGGAACACCAGCGCGACCAGCGCGCCGAGCAGCCAGCCGACGACGACTTCGGGAATCGTGTGCGAATGGTCGAAGACGCGCGCGACGGCCGTCACCGCGCCGACGGCGAGGCCCGCCGCCACACCCGGCACCTTGCCGGCACGGAAGGCCTGCCACAGCATCGACAGCGCGACGGTCCACACGGACGTCGACAGCATCGTATGGCCGCTGATCACGCGGAAGTCGAACTGCGGAATTTCGACACCGCAGCCCGCATAGAGAATCTTGGTCGCCCCGACCAGGCTCATGCCGGCCGCGAGCAGCACGATCCAGCGCACCGCGAGCCGCCAGTCGGACAACGCGAGCCAGACCGCGCAGGTCAGCGCGACCGGCAAGGTCAGCGCGGCGTCGCCGATGTTGCTGATTTCACTCCACATAACGGACGTCGAACGGCTGGCAAAACGCGCAGTTTAACGCACGCGCGCCACGCGCCTGTTTCAGCCTGTGACAGGCTGTATCAACCCGCGACACCCGTAATCAGCAGCAGGTTCGTGCCGGTGATGACGGCGAACAGCGTCCACGCGGCGACCTGCATCCTGCGGCCGATCGCATGCTCGCCCATCGTGTCGCGATCGCTCACCGAGCGGATCAGCGGCCACATCGCGAACGGCAACTGCAGGCTCAACAGCACCTGGCTCCAGACGAGCAGTTGCCCGACCGAGTTCTCGCCGAGCCACAGCACGCCGATCAGCGCGGGCATCAGCGCGAGCCCGCGCGTGATCAGCCGGCGCTGGTAGCACGGGATTTTCGTGTGCAGGAAGCCGTCCATGATCACCTGGCCGGCGATCGTGCCGGTCAGCGTCGAGCTTTGCCCCGACGCGAGCAGCGCGATGCCGAACAGCAGCGCGGCCGCGCCGCCCGCGATCGGCGTGATCAGCCGGTACGCCTGTTCGATGTCGGTCACGTCGTGCTGGCCGGTCGCATGGAACGCCGCACCCGCGACGACCAGGATCGCCGCATTGACGAGCATCGCGACGAACAGCGACACGCAGGTGTCGATCCGCACCAGCGCGAGCGTGTCGCGGATCAGGCCGCGCGCGCCGCCGACGACATGACGCGTCTGCACGACCGACGAATGCAGATACAGGTTGTGCGGCATGATCGTCGCGCCGACGATGCCGAGCGCGAGCACGATCGCGTCCTTGCGGTCATGGCCCGGATCGCCCGGCACGAGCCCCGCCGCGACCGCATGCCAGTCGGGAGGCGTGATCGCGACCTGCGCGACGAAGCAGAACGCCATCGTCGCGATCAGCCCGAGCACGATCGCCTCGATCTGCCGCACGCCCTTGCCCTGCAGCCCGAGGACGATCACCGTGTCGAGCGCGGTGAGCACGATTCCCCACGCGAGCGGCACGCCGAGCAGCAGCTTGAACGCGAGCGCGCAGCCGAGCACTTCGGCGATGTCGCACGCGATGATCGACACCTCGGCGGTCACCCACTGCACGATGCGGCCGAAGCGGCCATAGCGGTCGTAGCTGGCCTGCGCGAGATCCTTGCCCGCGACGAGGCCGAGCCGCGCGGCGAGCATCTGCAGAAAGATCGCGGCGAGGCTCGAGAACGCCACGACCCACAGCAGCGAATAGCCGAATTGCGAGCCGGCTTGAATGTCGGTGGCCCAGTTGCCGGGATCCATGTAGCCGATCGCGACCAGCAGGCCCGGGCCGAAGAAGCGCTTGAGCTTCATCCAGCGCGACGCGCCGGCGTCGATCGTGATGCTGCCCTTTACTTCCGACGGGCAGAAGGGGGCTGTGGCGGTAGTGGGGAGCAAGGGCATGGAAACCGGGGATCGTGATCGCGACACGGTGATTTTACGGTCATCCGCCCCGTTTTCTCCCGCGCATCGACACGCGCGCCCCGGCTCGCCCGCTCGCCGCCGGATTTCGCGGGCCGCGGCACGAGTTGCGGATCGGCCGCGCCGGCGCCGTTCGTCAGGATCCGCTCGCGCTCGGCGACGCGAAATTCGGTCGGCGACACCTGCAGGCGCTGGCGAAACAGCTTCGCCAGACGCTCGCCGCTGCCGAAGCCCGTGCGCCGCGCGACCTTGTCGGCCGGCAGCGTCGTGTGGATCAGCATGTGGCACGCGCGCTCGAGCCGCACGTGCTGCACGAACTCGGTCGGCGTCACGCCGATTTCCTTCTTGAAGCGCCGCAGGAAATTGCGCTCGCTCATCGCGGCCGTCTGGGCGACTTCCGCGATCGAAATGCGGTTCGCGCTCTGCGCGCGCAGCCGTTGCGCCGACATCCTGATCGACGGGCTCGCGCTCAGCTCGCGAAACGCCCACATCGACTGCGCGTAGCGCTGCTCGACCGGCCGCATCAGGTTGCTGGCGATCTCCTGCGCGGCGCTGTCGCCGAGATCGGCGCGGAACATGTCGAGCACGGCCGCGAACACGTCGGCCTCGCCTGCCTGCAGTTCGATCGTGGGCGCCACGCCGCGCGCGCGACCGGTTCGCGCGTGACCGGCATCCGTCTGCCGCTGCGACGCAGCGAGCGTCGACAGGTCCATCGCATCGACGATCCATCGCGCATGCCGGCGGATGTCGCTCAGGCGACGCCGCAATGCATCGTTCCAGTTGATCGACGCGCGGTCGCCATGAAGATGAATGAACGCGAGTGCACGAGGGCCGTGCTCGTCGCCGAGCGGATCGGCGGCGATCTGCACGCCCGACGACGACTGCAGCAACCCTCCGCTTTCCGATACGTACTTCAACTCGTAATCCGCACTGAACGCGTGCAGGCGATTCGCCAGGTTGAAGGCCTCGCCAAGGCGCGCGGCCTGCGCCAAGGAAAACCCCGTACTCAAATAGATTACGACCCACCTCTGATCTGCTGCTTCCACTGCCAAGCCCCCGGACTTTTTCGACTTCTTGTAATACCGTCGAACTGTCAGGCTTATATTTGGTTTGAACTCGTGCGACAGCGACGGCTATTTCGAAATATGAAGCGACGGCATCTTAGCCGAACGGGTCGTGTCTTTGGCATGAAATGGCAGACCGGGACAGCATGATGGCGGATTTCAACAGGCTGTCGCCGACCGCTGGTGCGGCCGCGCGGAAATGCGCATGCCGATGGGCAGGCTCGCATCGCGCGCATGATTCGCGTCGCGCATCGGATGCGCGCGGGCACGTATCGGCTCGATCGTCATCGACACGCATCGAACGGCATCGATCGTCGCTCTGATGCACGCACCCGCGTTCCGTTGTTCGCGCATCCCGTAGAATCGCTCCACCGTCCACCACGCCGACTTCGTCCGTGCCCGCCGATCATCGTCTCGACCTGAACCTGTTCCGCGTGCTCGATGCCGTCTACGTGCACGGCGGCATCGGCGCGGCCGCCCGTGCGCTGCACCTGACGCAGCCGGCGGTCACGCATGCGCTCAACCGTCTGCGCGCGCATTTCGACGACCCGCTGTTCGTCCGCCAGGGCAACCGCGTCGTGCCGACCGAGCGCACGCGCACGATCATCGCGGACGTGCAGCTTCACCTCGCCGGCCTGCAACGCGCCGTGCGCGCCCCGTCGGCATTCGACCCGGCGACGCTCGACCTGAGCATCGCGGTCGGCATTCGCGACGTGCTCGAATCGATCGCGCTGCCGCAGATCGTCGCCGCGTTCGCCAACGAAGCGCCGGGCCTGCGATTCGTGAGCCGCCGCATCGCGGTGCACGACATCGAACGCGAACTTGCGTCAGGCAATCTCGATCTGGTCGTCGATCGACGCGTGCAGACCGGTCCGCGCATCGCGACCGAACACCTGCTCGACGATTCGCTCGTCGTCGCGATGCGGCACGATCATCCGTTGACCGGCGGTCCGCTGCGGCGCGGCGACTATTTCGCCGCAGGGCATGTCGCGGTGTCGTCGCTCGGCGAACCGCAATCGCTCGACGTGCTGCTCGGCAACGACGGGCGCCTCCGTCACATCCAGCTCGTTTGCCAGCATTACTTCGCCGCCTGCCAGATCGCCGCGACGGGCGACCTGCTGCTGACGCTGCCGCGCACGTATGCGCTGCGCATGACGGCGATGCTGCCGATCGCCGTGCAGCCGCTGCCGCTGCGGCTCAAGCCGTTTCCGCTGCTCGCGTACTGGCACGAGTCGCGCGAAACCGACCGCGCGCACCAGTGGGTGCGCGAACGCGTCGCCATGCTCGTGCGCCGGAGTGCCGGCGTCGCCGGCTGATCCTGGCGAGCCCCGCCGACGCGCGCAGCGCCCACGATTTTCCGCGAGACGGTATGCTGGCGGCTCGTACGCCGCATCGTCGCGGCCGCCTCTTTCCCCGCTTGCCGGAGTTCTTGCCATGCCGCTCATCCATGCTGCCGCCACCCTCGCCGCCGACGCACCCGACTACGTCGTCCAGCTGCAGGCCGGCACGCACGCGCTGACCGGCGACGAAGCGCCGCGCGAAGGCGGACAGGGCCTCGGGCCGGCGCCGTTCGAGTTCGTGCTGGCCGGCCTCGCGCAATGCACGGCCGCGACGCTGCGCATGTACATGCAGCGCAAGACGTGGGCGGCCGTGCGCATCGACGTGCGCACCGAACTGCACGCCGATCGCGAAGGGCAGCAATACGTGCGCCGCGTCGTGACGCTCGACGGCCCGCTCGACGATGCGCAGCGCCAGCGGCTCGCGGAAATCTGCGAGAAGACGCCGGTGACGCTGTTCATCAAGCGCGGCACGCGCATTGAAACGACGCTGAACTGACGGGACGACGCACCGCGCCGCACACGATCGATACGCAACAAGTGAAACGGGCGGGCCGCGCACGATGCGCCGCCCGCCCGTTTGCGGATGTCGTCCGGCGTTTACAGTCCGAGCGCGGACAGGTCCAGCTTGCCGTCCTTCACCGGCGGGCACCAGAAATACGCGCCCGTCAGCGGTCGCGTGAAACGGAACAGGCCGTCGACGATGCCGTCGTCCGCGCCGCTCATCCGGCGCATCTGCACGTCGAACGCGCGGAACGAACGGCCGAACGCGACGAAGTAGAGCCCCGCGCGGCGCGCGTCGGACCACGGCGACGAACGGCGCAGCATGAACGCCTCCGGCTCGAAGCTCTCCTGCGCGGTGCGCTTCACGTGCGCGAACTCGGGCGCATCGTCGAGTTCCTCGTTGTCCGAGCGGCGGCGACCGATGATGTGATCCATGTCGCCGGACGCAATGCGCTCCATCTGGTCGAAGTCGTGCAGCCATTGCTGAACCGCGACGAAGCTCGAACCGTCGAGACCCGCGCCCTGCCCCGTGACGATTGCCGCGGCCAGCGCGTCGTCGCCGCTCGGGTTCTCGGTGCCGTCCTCATAACCCGACAGGTCGCGATCGTTCGAATAGCGGAACCCGTCGACCGCGTCCTGCAGCGCGAACGCCGGCGCAAGCGCCCGTTCGATCGTCCGCGCACGCAGCACGAGCTCGCCGCGATCGTCGCCGCGCAGCCAGACCCAGACGTCGGCCGGCGTGATCGGCAGCGTGCGGTCGTTCACCGCGAACGCCGGATATTCGGTGAGGCCCGGGACCGGACGCCCGAGGTGTGCGGCCAGCGCCTGTCCGAAGCCCACGACCGTGTCGCGCCCGTCGACGAGCTCGCGCAAAGCCCTCAGCGCCGCTGCCACGTTGCCGTCGTTCGAAATCGTGAAAGTGAGGTATCGGGCCGCCGTGTCGATCGGAGCCAGGATGCCTTGCTGAACGTCGCTCATCGTTTCCTCAGGAATGTATCGGGGTGAATCCGCGGGGCCGCAGCGGCCGGCGCGCAACGGCAAAGTGTAATCGATGCGGCCCGCCGACCCGTGCGGCACCGCACCGCGGAATCCGCACGAAAAAGGGCCGAAACCCCGAATACTAACCGTATCGACGCTGCAACGCGGCATTCGTCAGACGTTGCAGCGACTCCGGCACTGCTGATAAAATCCCTTCACGTCTTTTCGGCGTCCTTTCAACCGTTCACTTCAGGGAGGTGCAGATGTTCCGAATGCCAGCAGCCTTCCCGAACGTGGTCCCACGGCGCGGCTGATCCAGCCCGTCGTCCGCGCCGGCTCCCGAGTGCTCCGCTAACTCGACGGCCCGCGCATTTTCCGACAGTCCGTTTCGTTTCGCCCGCGTCGTCCGCGCGGCCGGACTGTTGCGTTTTCGACGTTCTCCGAACCGGAAAGTCCCGTCGCGCGATGCGCCGGGCAACGATACATGACCAGAAAAACCACCCATCAGGGCGGCCAGGCATTCCAGGCCGTCTTCGGCTTCACGTTCCGCTACTGGCGCAAGCAGCCGGTACGCATCGCGACGATCACGACCTTGGCGCTGCTCGGCGCGCTTGCCGACGTGCTCACGCCGCTGTTCGCCGGGCGCCTCGTCGATGCGCTGTCGATCGGCCTGACCGACCGCGCCGCCGCGTGGCATTCGGCCGTCGTCGCGTTCGGCACGCTCGCCGCGCTCGGCATCGGCGCGACGCTGCTGCGGCAGGGCGTCTATCTGAACATCATTACGCTTACGCTGAAGATGATGAGCGAGATCGCCGCCGCGTCATTCCATCGCGTGCAGCGTTTCTCGACCGACTGGCACGCGAACAGCTTCGCGGGGTCGACCGTGCGCAAGATCACGCGCGGAATCTGGGCGCTCGACCTGTTGAACGACACCGTGCTGATCGCACTGCTGCCGTCGGTCACGATGCTCGTCGGGGCGACGGTGCTGCTCGGCACGCACTGGCCGGTGATGGGGTTCGTCGTCGGCGCGGGTTCGCTGCTGTACATCTCGGTGACGGTCACCGTGTCGCTCGGCATCGTCGCGCCGGCCGCGCGGCTCGGCAACATGTGGGACACGCGCATGGGCGGCGCACTCGCGGACGCGGTGAGCTGCAACGCGGTCGTCAAGGCGTTCGGCGCGGAAACGCGCGAGGAAGCGCGGCTCGCGCGCGTGATCGGCAAGTGGCGCCAGCGCACGCGCCGCACGTGGGTACGCGGCACGCTCAACGGCGGGCTGCAGGGTGCGATGCTCGTCGCGATGCAGGCGGCGATGATCGGCGTCGCGCTGCGGCTGTGGGCGAACGACGAAGCGAGCGTCGGCGACATCGCGTTTTCGCTGACGATGTTCTTCATGCTTCAGGGCTACCTGCGCGACGTCGGCATGCACATCCGCAACCTGCAGCGCTCGGTCAACGACATGGAAGAACTCGTCGCGCTCGAGCGCCAGCCGCTCGGCATCGACGATCGTCCCGGCGCGCCGGCGATCCGGATCGGGCAAGGCGAGATCCGCTTCGAGCACGTGACGTTCCGTTACGGCAACCATCCCGTGCCGCTGTACGACGACTTCTCGATGCGCATCGCGCCCGGCGAGCGGGTCGGCCTCGTCGGCCATTCCGGGTCGGGCAAGACGACGTTCATCAAGCTGATCCAGCGTCTGTACGACGTGTCGGGCGGCCGCATCACGATCGACGGCCAGGATATCGCGCAGGTGCGGCAGGATTCGCTGCGCAGCCAGATCGCGATCGTCCAGCAGGAGCCCGTGCTGTTCCACCGCACGCTGGCGGAGAACATCGCGTATGCGCGCCCCGACGCGAGCCGTGCGGAGATCGAGCGCGCCGCGCGTCTCGCCAGCGCGCACGACTTCATCGTCGCGCTGCCGGACGGCTATGACACGCTCGTCGGCGAGCGCGGGATCAAGCTGTCCGGCGGCGAACGCCAGCGCGTCGCGATCGCGCGCGCGTTCCTCGCGGATGCACCGATCCTGATCCTCGACGAAGCGACGTCGAGCCTCGACAGCGAAAGCGAGGTGCTGATCCAGCAGGCGATGGAGCGGCTGATGGTCGGCCGCACGACGCTCGTCGTCGCGCACCGGCTGTCGACGGTGCGCTCGCTCGACCGCCTGCTCGTGCTCGATCGCGGCAAGGTGATCGAGGAAGGCAACCACGACGCGCTGATCCGCATCGACGGCGGGATTTATCGCCGGTTGTTCGAGCGGCAGGCGCTGGAACTGGCGAAGGGCCTGATCGATTCGCCGCCGCGCGCGGTCGACGGCGATGCCGGCCCGCGGGGGCAGCCGGCGGAGGCTTGATGGCAACCCGGTTGCGGCCGGACGTGCGGTGCACTGCCACCGCGCTTCCGGCCCCGACGCCGCCCGCCGCGATCACTTATCATACCGGCCAGGCAATTTGCGACCAAAGGCGGATCATGTTTACAGGCATTGTTCAGGGTGTTGGCGTCATCAAGACCATCAAGGATCACGGCGAACTGAGAACGTTCAGCATCGAATTCCCCGAGCGGTTCACCACCGACATCGAGATCGGCGCGAGCGTCTCGGTCGACGGCGTCTGCCTGACGGTGACGACCATCCACTCGCCGCTGCTGATCGACTTCGACGTGATGTTGCCGAGCCTGAGAATCACCACGCTGGCCGACCTGACGACCGGCGCCCGGGTCAACGTGGAACGGGCCGCGAAGGACGGCGCGGAAATCGGCGGGCATCCGCTGTCCGGTCACGTCGACTTCATGGGGACCATCCTGCATATCGCGTCGTCCGAACACAACCGGATGATCCGCATCGGCGTGCCGGCCGATTTCAAACGCTATGTGTTCGCGAAGGGCTATATCGCGATCAACGGCTGCAGCCTCACCGTATCGGACGTCAATCGCGACGAAGGCTGGTTCGAAGTCTGGCTGATTCCGGAAACGCGACGCGCGACCACCTTCGACGCCAAAGGCGTCAACGACAAGGTCAATATCGAGATCGAGCGCAGCACCCAGGTCGTCGTGGATACGATCCGAGAGTCGGTCAAGGAAACGCTCGGGGAACTGACCGGTGTCGTGACGACCTTGCTCGCGGAGAAAGGCATCGACATCGAGGAACTGCTCGCGCGCAACGTCGCGAAACTGCCGAAGGCGTGACGGACGCCCCCCGTTCCCGGTGATCGGCGCAATCACCGGGTGTCCGTTTCCGTCGACACACGGCGGTCAGCCGCCCCGCCCGCGCCGTCAGTCCGCCTCCACCCGCGCCCCCTTCCCCACCGCCACCCGCTGCGATCGATAAATCCCCGCGTGTCCGGAAAACAGATAGGCGACCACGCAAGCGACGATCGCATAGACGCCGATATCCGCGCCGAACAGTTCGATCGCCATGATCGTCGACGCGACCGGCGTGTTGGCCGCGCCTGCGAACACCGCGACGAAGCCGAGCCCCGCGAGCACCGGCACCGGCAGCGCGAGCACCTGGCCGAGCGCGTTGCCGAGCGTCGCGCCGATATAGAACAGCGGCGTCACTTCGCCGCCCTTGAATCCCGACGCGAGCGTGACGACGGTAAACGCGAACTTGCCCGCGAAATCGTAAGCCGGCAGCGGCCCGTGAAACGCGGCCTCGATCGTCGGGATCCCGAGCCCGAGATACTGCGGCACCTTCAGCACGGTGGCGGCCACCGCCACCAGCGCGCCGCCGAGCACCGGCTGCAGCGGCGCGTAGCGCACGACGCGGCGAAACCATGCGCTCAGCGCATGCGTCGCGAACGCGAACAGCCGGCCGACGACGCCGAACGCGACACCCGCGACGACCGTCGCGATCAACCCCGAGGCCGACACGGCCGGCACGAACGGAATCGCATAAACGGTGTGATGCACGCCCCACGCGCGGCACACGATGTCCGCGACGATCGCCGACGCGACGCAGGTCAGCAGCGCGTCGTACCGCACGCGGCCGATCGCGAGCACCTCGAGCCCGAACACGGCGCCCGCGAGCGGCGTGCCGAATACCGACGAGAACCCGGCCGCGATGCCGCCCATCAGCAGCACGCGCCGATGCTCGCGATCGAGCCGGAACAGGTGCGTGACGCGATCGGCGAGCGCGCCGCCCATCTGCACGGCCGTGCCCTCGCGGCCCGCCGACCCGCCGAACAGGTGCGTGACGACGGTCGCGACGAGCACGAGCGGCGCCATCCGCTTCGGCACGAGCGCCTTCGGGTCGTGAATTTCGTCGATCAGCAGGTTGTTGCCGCGCGCGACCGACTGGCCGAACCGGTGGTAGACCCAGCCGGTCGCGAAACCGGCTGCCGGCAGTCCCCACAACAGCCACGGATGCGCGACACGCGTGCCGGTCGCCCACTCGAGCGCGATCAGGAACCACGCGGAAGCCGTGCCGGCCAGCGCACCAAGCAGGGCGGAGAGCGCGAGCCAGCGGCACACGTAGCGCACGGTCGCGAAAAAATCGGCAGAAGTCGAGAAAAACATGATTTCCAGATTCGACGGGACATCAAAACCTGGGCGGCAGAATACCGCATGGACGGCCTGCGACCTCCTGACAACCCAGGAACACGCAGGCATCATCAGCCGGGTCACCGGCGGTTGAGGGCCGAGCCGCGCGCGACGCGCCGGGATCGACCGCAGGGAGGCATGCCATCTCCGCAGGCGGCAATTGTACGCGACGCCGCGCGGCGCGCGCAATGCAGCCCCGCCGGGGCCGCCGCGCGCCGTCAGTCGCGCGGCATGCGCGTCACGCGCGAGATCAGCTGCGGCGCGATTCGCTCGAGCGGCAGGATCGCCGATGCGGCACCGATCGCCGCGGCCGCCTTCGGCATCCCGTAGACGGCGCTCGTCGCCTCGTCCTGCGCGATCGTGTAGCAACCCTTCGCGCGCATCGCCTTCAGCCCCAGCGCCCCGTCGCGCCCCATTCCGGTCAGCAGCACGCCGAGCGCGTCGCCCTGCCAGCCGTCGGCGACGCTGTTGAAGAACACGTCGATCGACGGCCGGTACGGCGTCTCGGCCGGATGCCGCGTATAGCCGAGCACGCCGCGCGGCGACATGTACAGGTGATCGTTGGTCGCCGCGAGCAGCACCTCGCCCGCCCGCGGCACACTGCCCTCCCCCGCGACACGCACGGGCAGCTGCGTATAGCCGTCGAGCCACTCCGCCATGCCGACCGCGAACGCCTGGTCGACGTGCTGCACGATCACGAGTGCAGCCGGAAAATCGGCCGGCAGCGCACGCAGCAGCGCGGTGAGCGCGGTCGGCCCGCCCGCCGACGCGCCGATCGCGACGAGCGTCGGCTGGCCGCGCGCGGGGGCCGGGCCGGGCGGCACGAGCGTCGCGGTCCGGCTTTCGAGCAGCCGGCCGATCTGGTCGATCTTCGCGAGCAGCGCCTGCGGCGACGCGTCGGTCGACAGCCCGAGCGCGAGCGTCGGCGTGTCGACCGCATCGAGCGCGCCGGCACCCATCGCCTCGTAGACCGACGACGTGTTCGCGCTGACGCTGACCGTCACGATCAGGATCGCGCACGGCGCGCGCGCCATGATCTGCCGTGTCGCCTCCACACCGTCGACCTTCGGCATCACGAGATCCATCAGCACGAGATCGGGCGGATGGGCAATGCAGAAATCCACGGCCTCGTCGCCGTCGGTCGCGACCCACAGCACGCGGTGGTCCGTCCGCAGCGCGAGCACGCGGCGCAGCGCCTCGACGGCCAGAGGCAGATCGTTGACGATGCCGATGTTCATCCGCGTGCGTCCCCGATCAGGTCGTGCACCGCATCGAGCAGCGCCTCGTCGTGGAAACTGCTCTTCGCGAGGTAGTAATCGGCGCCGGCATCGAGCCCGCGCCGGCGATCCTCGTCGCGATCCTTGTACGACACGATCATCACCGGCACGCGCTTGAGCATCGGGTCGTTCTTGATCAGCGTGACGAGTTCGATACCGTCCATGCGCGGCATGTCGACGTCGGTGACGACGAGATCGAACGCGTCGCTGCGCACCGCGTTCCAGCCCTCCATCCCGTCGACCGCGACCGTCACGTCGTAGCCGCGCTTTTCCAGCAGCTTGCGCTCGAGCTCGCGCACCGTCAGTGAATCGTCGACGACGAGCACGCGGCGGCGGCGATCGACGAGCGCGAGTTGCGGATCACGCGTGAGCCGCGCGAGCTGCCCGCCACGCACGAGCTTGTCGACCGAGCGGATCAGGTCCTCGACGTCGACGATCAGCACCGGGTCGCCGTTCTCGAGCAGCGCGCCGGCCGCGATGTTCTGGATCTTGTGCAGGCGGCTGTCGAGCGGCTGCACGACGAGCATCCGCTCCCCGAGGAAGCGGTCGACCGCGACGCCATACAGCTCGGGTTCCCCGCCGACGACCACGACCGCCGTGCTCGTGCGGGCGACGTCGGGCTCGCCCGCGTCGAGCAACTGGTGTGCGGCGACGAGGCCTGCGCGCCGGCCGTCGAACGGGAAATGCGGCTGCCCTTCGAGTACGTCGATATCGTCGTGCGCGAGTTCGAGCGTGCGGCGCACGTGCGCAAGCGGAAACGCGTACGGCTCGCCGCCGACCTCGACCAGCAGGCTGCGGATCACCGACAGCGTGAGCGGCAGCTGCAGCACGAAGCGCATGCCCGCGCCAGGCTCGTTGAAGATGCGCACCGCGCCGCGCACGCCGCGCACCATTTCCTGCACGGCGTCGAGGCCGACGCCGCGCCCCGACACGTCGGTCACCGCATCGCGCATCGAGAAGCCCGGCAGCAGCAGGAATTCGAGCAGTTCGGGATCGGACAGCCGCGCGGCCGTCTCGTCGTCGGTCAGGCGCTGGCGCACGACCGCCGCGCGCAACGCATCCATGTCCACGCCCGGCCCGTCGTCGATCACGCTGACGAGCAGCGAGCCGGCGCTGTGGCGCGCCTCCAGGGTGACGCTCGCCTCGGCCGCCTTGCCGCGCGCCCGGCGCGCGTCGGGCGATTCGACGCCGTGATCGATCGCGTTGCGCAGCAGGTGGCCGAGCGGCGCGTCGAGCAGGTCGAGGATGTCGCGATCGACCTGCGTGCCTTCGCCGACGATCGAGAAACGCACCTGCTTGCCGAGCGAGCGCGCGAGATCGCGCACGATGCGCGGATACGCGCGCGTCGCGTCGCCGAACGGCCGCATCCGGCATTGCAGCGCCTCGTCGTACAGCTGCTCGGCGATATGCGTGCTGCGCCGCTCGAAGCGATCGAATTCGTCCATGCGCTCGGCGAGCGAGCGCTGCAGGTCGTTGAGCATGTGCCGCACTTCGTTCACCGACGCGAGCACGCCCGCGTCGAGATCGTCGGCAAACTGTTCGTACAACAGATCGAGCGACCGGGCCGCATCGCGCTGCGCGCGCTTCACGCGCAGCATCGACTCCGCGAACGGCTTGAGCCAGCGCGATTCGACGAGCGACTCGCCGGACAGGCTCAGCAGCCGGTTCAGCGTATCGGCCCGCACGCGGCGCATTGCACCCGCGCCGGCCGCGCGGCCCGCCTGGACCGGATCGGGCACGGCCGCCGACACCGCGAGCGGCGGCACCGCGGCGCCGGCCCCCACGGATTCGTTCGCGGCGCCGTCGTGCTCGCGAAGCGGCACGACGAACGGCGGTGCCGGCGGCGGCGCGAACGCCGGGGCCGAGGCCGAGACCGGCATCGCGTGCGCGCCGTCGACACCTGTCAGCGCCAGCGCGAACGCCTCGATCTCGGTCGACGACACGGGCTGCGCCTCCGGATCGGCGACGCGCACCAGCAGGTCGACGCCGGCGAGCAGCACATCGATGTGCGTGGCCGTCAGCGCGATCGTGCCGGCCTGCGCGGCGACGAAGCATTCTTCCATGCGCCCCGCGATGTCGACACCGAGCGGCACGCCGACGATGCGTGCGGCACCCTTCAGCGAATGCGCGGCGCGCATGCACGCCTCGAGCGCGACGGAGTCGGGCTCGCCCGATTCGAGTGCGAGCAGGCGTTCCGACAGCGCCTGGGTCTGCGTGCGCGTCTCCTCGCGATACAGCTCGAGCAGCGACAGGTGGCTCAGATCGTCATCGCCGCTCATCGCATGCTCCGTGTCACGGCGTCGAACAGCCGATCGTCGTCGAGCAGGCCTACCGACTTGCCACGCCACGACAGCACGCCGCGCGACAGGCCGGCGCTCGCGCGCCCGACCGTCGCCGGCACCGGCACCCATTCAGATGCGCCGAAGCGCAGCACACCCTCGACTTCGTCGACCGGAAACACGACCGGCTCGCCCTGATGCGCGGCGACCAGCAGCCGCGTGAAACGGCCGTCGCCACCGCCGTTGCCCCCCTTGCCCGCGTCGAGGCCGAGCAGCGCGCCGATCGAGATCGCGATGCGCAGCGTGCCGCGAATGTTGACCACGCCGCGCACGGCCGAATGCCGGCGATACGGCAGCGAATGGATCGGGCGCGTGCCGGCGATCTCGCGCAGCACACCGATCGGCAGCGCGAGCCATTCGTCGGCGACGCGAAACGCGAGCGCCGCCTGGTGTGTATCGTCTTCGCCGCGCGCGCGGGTCGCGTCGAACGCGCCGATCCGCTGCGTGGCGTCGGCCATCTCGGCGATGGCGAGCGGGCGTTCGAGCAGCTTCGCCGCGTGATACGCGTAGACCGGACAGTTCAGGCAGCGCAGGCAGTCGGCCAGCCGCTCGCACGAGCGATCGCCGCGTGTGCCAATCCGGTTCCAGCAATCGTCGACGCCGATCGTCGTGTCGTCAGTGGCAACGGCGTCGCGGTTCATTCTTTCCTCGGTCATCCCGATGTCGGCTCCCAACCCGTATTCTCGTTATCCGGCCGAGCGCCGCGCACGCTCGAGCAGCCATCGCGCGCCGGCGCCGTCGCCGCCGACGTCGAGCAAGGTCGCGAGATGCGTCAGCGCTTCGTGGTGCGTCGGCCGCAGATACAGCGCCTTCCGGTAGAAGTCGCCCGCTTCCGCGACGCGCCCGCGCGCATCCGCGATCAGCCCGTTCAGGTAAAACGCGTCGGCGTGCGGCCCGGCGTGCGCGGAGAACTGCGCGAGCACGCGCTCGGCCTCGTCGAATGCGCCCGCATTGGCCAGCGCCTGCGCTTCCTCGAGCGTCGGTGCGGCGCTGTCGGCGACCGGCGCCCCCTTCGCGGGCATGTCGGCCACGTTGGCCACATGCGCCGGCGAGTCGACGCGCCAGTCGGCCCGCGGCTCGGGCGCCGTCGGGCGCTCGGCCGGCGCGAACGCGGCGCGCGACGGCGCGGCATCGCTCCACGTCGGCGGCACGACGGCCAGCAGCGGGCGCGTCGCGGCCGGCGGCACCACAGCGAAGCGCTCGCCGCGCCAGTACGGCGCGATCGCGGGCATCGGTGCCGCATAGCCGTCCGCCGCGGCACCACCGCGCGCGCGATGAAACGCGAACGCCAGCGGCACGCGCGCCGAGCGCATCCCGTGCCGCATCGCGACGCCCGTTTCGGCGGGGCCGACGAACAGCATGCCGTCGTCGGCGAGCGAGCTTTCGAGCGAATCGATCACGCGATCCTGCGCGTCGCGGTCGAAATAGATCAGCACGTTGCGGCAGAACACGAAGTCGTAGCGGATGCCCGTGTCGAAGCCCGGCTCGACCAGGTTCGCCTGGCGAAACTGCACGCACGCGCGCACGCGCTCGTCGAGCAGCCAGCCGTCGGCGACCGGCGTGAAGTAGCGGCTGCGGAACTCGGTCGTCGTGCCGCGAAACGCATTGCGCCCGTAGCAGCCGAGCCGCGCCTGTTCGATCGCGCGCGCGCTCAGGTCGATCGCGTCGATCGTGAAGCTGGCCGGATCGAGCCCGGCGTCGAGCAGCGCCATCGCCGCCGAATACGGTTCCTCGCCGGTCGAGCACGGCGCGCTCAGCACGCGGATCACGCGCCCGGGCATCGCGGCAAGCCGCTCGGCCGCGAGCCGCGCGAGCGTCGCGAACGCCTCGCGATCGCGGAAGAACCACGTCTCCGGCACGATGAACAGTTCGATCAGCGCGCGCCGCTCGTCGGCCGACGCGTTGAGCTGCTGCCAGTAGGCGTCGAGCGCTTCCGGCGTGACGGGCGGCCGCGCCGCCGACGGCAGCCGCTCGCCGTCGCCCTGCAGCGCCTGCACGCGCTCCGTCAGCGCGCGGCTCAGGAAATCGTTGCCGAGCGAATCGGGGTCGATGCCGGTCTCGCGCAGCAGCCAGCCGCGAAATCGCGAATCGGACTCTTTCATGCGGATGCCCCTCCGTGGCCCGGCAGGTCGTCGAACAGATACAGGCGCGCCACGTCGTCGATCAGGTCGGACACCGAGACCTGCTGCACGATCCCGTCGGGCGTGTTCGCGACGCGCCCGAGCCAGCGCGTGCGCGCGGTCGATACGCCGCTGGCGCGGAACGCGGTGCGGTCGATCCGCAGCGTCTGGGTCGCGCGTTCGACGATCAGTCCGATCACGCGATCGCGGTCGAGCTGCCCGACGCGATAGCGAGCCATCACCAGCCGCGTCGAGCGCAGCGCATGCGCGCGCCGTCCGAGCGCCAGCATCGGCACGTCGATCACGGGCACGGGCTGACCGCCGCGCATCAGCAACCCGGCAATCCATTCGGGCGCGCCGGGTACGGCCTTGGTGGTCGCAAGCGGCAGCACCTCGTCGATGTCGGCCGCATCGAGCGCATAGCGCTCGCCGTCGAGCTCGAACATCAGGAACAGCGCGTGCGCGCCGCCGTGCGCCTCGGCGCGCATCACGCGTCGACCTTGAAGCGCGACACGCTGGTGCGCAACTGGTTCGCGACGAGCGTCAGGTCGTCGATCGCCTGCGACGACTGGCGCAGCGATTCGGCCGTCTGCTGCGCGGCTTCCGACAGTTGCGACAGCGCCTGCGTGATCTGCTCGGCGCCGTTCGCCTGGGTCTGCATCCCTTCGTTGACCATCTGGAAGCGCGGTGCGAGCGTCTGCACCTCGGCGATGATCTGCGACAGCTGCCCGCCGACCTGCTGCACGTCGAGCATCCCGCGGCGCACTTCCTCCGAGAACTTGTCCATCCCCATCACGCCCGCCGACACGGCCGACTGGATCTCCTTCACCGTCTGCTCGATGTCGTACGTCGCCACCGCCGTCTGGTCGGCGAGGCGGCGGATCTCGGTTGCGACGACCGCGAAGCCGCGGCCGTACTCGCCGGCCTTCTCGGCCTCGATCGCCGCGTTCAGCGACAGCAGGTTGGTCTGGTCGGCCACCTTGGTGATCGTCGCGACGACCTGGTTGATGTTCAGCGCCTTCTCGTTGAGGATCGCGAGCTTCGCGTTCACCGAACCGGCCGCGTCCATCACGCTGCGCATCGTCTCGCCCATCCGCGTGAGGCCGCTCTGGCTCACGCCCGCGAGCGTCGCCGACTGCTCGGCCACGCCGGCCACCTCGTTCATCGTGCGCAGCAGGTCGCGCGACGTCGCGAAGATCTCGCGCGAGGTCGCACCGATCTCGGTCGTCGTCGCCGCGGTTTCGTTCGCGGTCGCCTGCTGCTCGCGCGACGTCGCCGCGATTTCGGCGACCGACGTCGTCACCTGAAGCGACGACTGCTGCGCGCGCGCGACCAGCTCGGTCAGCTCGTCGGCCATCCGGTTGAAGCCCGACTCGAGCGTGCCGAACTCATCGCGGCGGCGCAGGTCGAGGCGGCGCGTCAGGTTGCCGGTACGCATCACGTCGTGCACCTCGACGAGCCGCGCCATCGGCACGGTGACGGAACGGTACAGCCCGTAACCCAGCCCCAGCGCGGACAGCAGCACGATCGCCAGCGCGGTCGCGAGGACGATCTCGGTGTCCTGCCCGGATTGGCGGATCAATTTCGCGGACTGGTCGGCGAACTTGCGGTTTTCCTGCACCAGGATATTCGCGTTGCGCACGACCTCGGCCCACGCAGGCTGCACCTTCGCATAAGCGGCGACGGCCTCCTCGCGCGACACGCGGCTCTTCTGCACCGCGTCGTTCAGCAGCGGCAGATAGCGGTCGAAGGCGCCGCGAAACGCCGCGAAGCGCTGGCGGTCGTCATCGCGGAACGTCGTGTTCTGGTAATCGACCGACAGCGACTCGACCTCCTTGAGCGTCTCGCCGATCCTCGCGAAATCACGCTGCACGAGTTCGGGATCGGTATCGACGAACGTCGCCTGCTGCAGCATCGCGAACGATTCATTGACCGTCCCGCGCAGCGACGCCGCCAGATACACGCCCGGCAGCGAGTCGCGTTCGATGCTGACGGCCTCGGCGTTGATCGCGCGCAGGCGCTCGTAGGACACGCCGGCCGTCACCAGCATCAGCACGAACAGCACGCCGAAGCTGAACAGGATACGGTTGCCGAGCGTCAGCCGGGCGGCGCCGATCGTCGGGTGCAGGCTTTCATTGGTCGCGCGGGGCGTCACGGTGGCCATGTTCGTTATGGGCTTTCTAAAATCAGCGTTGAAAAAAACCGCGCCCGCCCGCGCGCCGGACGGCGCGCCACGAGCGCATCGGGGTCTCTCGGGCAGCGCGGCACCGGGCCGCGCCGCGAAATCATCGGTCCGCTTGCGCCGGCAGCCGAAGCGCGACCATGAAGCCGCGCACCGTATTGCGCATCAGGATCTGGCCGCGATGCCGCGCGGCCGTCGCGCGGACGAACGCAAGCCCGAGGCCGAAGCCGCTGCGCGCCGCGCCATGCACGGATTCGAGCCGCACGAACGACTCGGTCGCGGCCGTGCGTTGCTCGGGCGCGATGCCGGAGCCGGCGTCCTCGACGCCGATCAGCCACGCACCGTCGTCGTCGCTCAGCGTGCAGTGCACGTCCGTGCCGGCCGGGCCGTACTTCAGCGCGTTGTCGATCAGGTTTGCGACCGCGCGCGTGAGCATCATGCGGTCGCCCATCGTCACGCACTCGGTGTCGGGCACGTGGGCAACGACCCGGCTGCCGAATCCGGCCGCCTTCTCCCATAGCTGGTCGACAGCGTCGAGCACGATCTCGTTCAGACTCAGGACCTCGTGCGCGCGGCGTTCCGACTGCGCGCGGGTCAGGTGGATGAAGCCGTCCGCGAGCGCGAGCGCGCGCCGTGCGTGGCCGGCAATGCGCTCCATGATCGGCGGCATGTCGCCGTGCTCGGTCCGGTAGACCTCGAGCAGCGCGAGGATCGACGTCTGCGGCGAACGCATGTCGTGCGACAGGAAATCCAGCGCTTCGTCGCGCTGGCGCGACATCAGGTACGAATTCGAGTGATAGCGGATGCGCGCGGTCAGCTCCATCGCGTCCGGGAGCTTCACGAGGTAGTCGTTCGCGCCGGCGATGAACGCCTCGCGCTTGACGATCGGCTCCTCCTTCGCCGACAGCACGATGATCGGCACGCGTGCGGTCTCGGTGTTCGCGCGCCACGCGCGAACGAGATCGAGGCCGTCGATTTCCGGCATCACGAGATCCTGCAGGATGACCGTCGGCTTCACGTCGCGCGCGACCGCCATCGCCCGATGTGCGTCGGTGCACACATGCAGGTCGATATCGTGCTCGCTGCGCAGCGCGCGGCGGATCACCTCGCCGACGAACGGCTGATCGTCGACGAGCAGAACCGATAGCCCGGACTCGAGACAATCCAGCGCATTTTCACCGCCGGATTCTTTCATAAATACCGTTTCAAACGCCAAATCTCCAATTGATTCTTTCATAGGAGTTGTTTATCCGACTTGGACGCCATCTTAAATATGGCGGCGAAGAAATCCGCCTATTGCTGCCGATCTGGCCTGTCGGCATTGCCTCGCGGGGATCCGAACGCCGATTTCACCCCGACGACGGTCGCATTACCTCCGCGCGCTTTCTCTCAATAAAGATAACCGGCTGATTCTAAATGAAATTAGAACACAGCATCTATCTCCTTCCGGTTTAGTTTTGCCAAATATGGTGAAAGAGCGGGATTCAGTTAAATCAGATCATTTCCGGACGCGAAAGACGATAACGTTTGCGCAGCCGGCGCCGCGAGGTTTGCATGCGCTGCAAGCCGTCGTATCGAACGTTTTGGGGCCGGATTCCGATGCGATGGAATCGGCAGAGATGGAGGGGGAAAATCGCGCGCCGCGAGCGGATCGGCGCGACGCGAAGGCTCGCGGCACCGCGCGCCGAACCCGATTTGCACGGCCAGTTACCCGCGCGCGTGCTGCGCGGACACTTCCTGCAGGTCGAGATCGCGCTCGAGCATGTGCAGCATCTCGTCGTGAATGCGGCCAGAACGATGCAGGCGCAACAATTCCACTCGCCCGGCCTTGATCGCGGCCAGCACGACGTCGTAGTGCGCGATGCGTACCTCCGCCGGATAAGCAGGCTCGTTCTTCGCCCGCTCGGTCAGTTCCGCGCGATACGTGTATTGCTCCAGCAGGCGCGGGTGAATCACCTTGCCGCTCTCGTCGCGCACCAGCGGCTGGATCGCCGCGAGCTGCGCAGCCTCGATATGCGCCCACGCCTGCGGCTCGGTCAGGTGATGCGCGGCGCGCTCTTCGCGCTGAGGCAGGCGCAGCAGCCGGATCAGCGGCCCGATGGTCGTGCCCTGCATGAGCACGGTGACGAGGATCACCGCGAACGACGCGACCAGGATCACGTCGCGGCCCGGCATCGCCTCCGGCAATGACAGCGCGATCGCCAGCGTCACGACCCCGCGCATCCCGGCCCAGCTCATGATCGTCGCGGCCTTCCAGTCGGGTGCGACACCACGCCGAATGATCCCGCGCACCGGCATCTTCAGCGCCTCGACCGCATAGATCCACACGAAGCGCGACACGACCACCGCCACCAGCACCGCGAGCACCGGCGGGACCATCGTCGCGAGCACCTGCTCGAAGCCGCCGAGCCGGTGGATCGCACCGCGCAGCGACAACCCGATCAGCACGAACACCAGCGCTTCGAGCAGGAACACGATGACCTGCCAGAACGCGGTGCCGCGCGTGCGCACGGCCGCCGAGAACACCTCGTGCTGATGCCAGCCGACGATCATGCCGGCCGTGACCGTCGCGATCACGCCCGACACCTCGACCATCTCGCCCGCGATGTACGCGATCCAGCCGGCGATCACCGCGACGGTGATCACCAGATAGTCGTCATCGAGCAGCTTCAGGAACCACACGACGAGCTTTCCGACCAGGAAGCCGACCACGACACCGCCGAGCCCGAGTTCCGCGAAGCGCACGACCGCGTGCTCGAGGCTGAACGCACCCGTCAGCGCGGCGGCGACCGCGAAGCGGAACAGCACCAGGCCCGCCGCGTCGTTCAACAGGCTTTCCCCTTCGAGCAGCACCATCAGCCGGCGCGGCAGCGCGACGCGTTCGAGCACCGCCTTCGCGGCCACCGCGTCGGGCGGCGACACGATCGCGCCGAGCGCGAAGCACGCGGCCCACGGCAGCGACGGCACGACCCAGTGCACGGCGAAACCGACCGCGAACGTCGTGAACACCACCGCGCCGATCGCGAGCATCAGGATGCCGCCGACGTTGTGCTTGAACTCCTCCCACACCGAGAAATACGCGCCGTCCATCAGCAGCGGCGGCAGGAACACGAGCAGCACGAGCTCCGGATCGAGGTTGATCGGCGGCAGGCCGGGAATGAACGCGATGCCGATGCCGCCGATCAGCAGCGCGGCCGCGGGCGGCAATCGCAACCGCTTGGCGATGCATTCGAGCGCGACGATCGCGAGGAATGACAACAGAACCAGTTTGAATGCCGAGACGGGGGACATGAATCGACCTCGTGAAGAATGAATGCGCACGCCAGCCGATGTCGTACCCCGGTTGGCCAATTCGCGCGATTACATCACGATGCGATGCGCGCAGTCGAGCGCGTTCGGCGAGCACGGCACGCGGTGCCGCCACGATGGCGCACCGCGCGGGCGGCGCCTCGCCCGTCGGTGCGCGCCGAAACGAAAACGGCACGCGGGCCTGCGTGATCGCCTGCCCGCGTGCCGTCATGCCGCGTCCCTTCGCGCTAGCGGCGCCTCACGACCATCAGGCGCGGCTCGGTCATGTCCTCGATCGCGTAACGGATCCCTTCGCGGCCGAGCCCCGAATCCTTCACGCCGCCATACGGCATGTTGTCGACGCGGAACGACGGGACGTCGTTGATCACGACGCCGCCCACCTCCAACTCGTCCCACGCGCGCTGTGCATGCGCGAGCGAATCGGTGAACACGCCGGCCTGCAGCCCGAAGTCGCTGTCGTTGACGCGCGCGAGCGCATCGTCGAAGCGCTCGAACTTCTCGAGGATCGCGACGGGACCGAATGCCTCCTTCCGGTACAGGTCCTGTTCGCGACCGACGTTTTCCAGCAGCGTCGCCTCGAACATCGCGCCGTCGACCTTGCCGCCCGCGACGATCTTCGCGCCCGCCGCGACGGCCGCCTCCATCCAGCCGGACAGCCGGCGCGATTCGGATTCGGAGATCATCGGGCCGACGAACGTCGACGGATCCTTCGGATCGCCCATCTTCAGCGAGCGCGTCTTCGCGATCAGCTTGTCGCGCAGCGCGTCGTACAGATCCGCATGCACGAGGATCCGCTGCACGCCGATACAGCTCTGGCCCGACTGGTAATACGCGCCGAACGCGAGACGCTCGACCACGTAGTCGAGCTGCTCGCGCTGGTCCGCGTCGACGATCGCCGCCGCGTTGCCGCCGAGCTCCAGCACGACCTTCTTCTTCCCGGCCTTCTCCTTCAGCGCCCAGCCCACGGCCGGCGAACCCGTGAACGACAGCAGCTTGAAACGCTCGTCGGTCGTGAACAGGTCCGCGCCGTCGCGATGTGCGGGCAGCACCGAGAATGCCCCCTTCGGCAGGTCGGTTTCGGCGAGCACCTCGCCGATGATCAGCGCGCCGATCGGCGTGCGGCTCGCGGGTTTCAGCACGAACGGACAGCCTGCGGCCAGCGCGGGTGCGACCTTGTGCGCGGCGAGGTTCAGCGGGAAGTTGAACGGCGAGATGAACGAGCACGGGCCGATCGGCACGCGCCGCGTATAGCCGGTGTAGCCTTGCGCGCGTGCCGAGATCTCGAGGTTGATCACCTCGCCGTCGATACGCACCGACTCCTCGGACGCGACGCGGAATGTATCGATCAGCCGCGTCACCTCGCCCTTCGAATCGTTGATCGGCTTGCCGGCCTCGATGCACAGCGCCTCCGCCAGCTCGTCGAAGCGCTCGCGAAAGCGCGCGACGCAATGGTCGAGCACCGCCTGTCGCTTGTAGGCCGGCAACTCGCGCATCGGCTTCGCGGCGCCGACCGCCGCGCCGATGGCCTCATCGATCGCCTTCGCGTCGGCGAGCGCGACGCGCGTCGCGACCTTGCCGCTGAACTTGTCGGTCACTTCCAGATCGGTGTTCGCGTAGACGGCTTCGTTGGCCAGATAGTACGGATAGGTATCCTTCAGCATGGAACGACTCCTTCCTGTGAACGGGGAATTCAGAGTTGCGCGGACAACCGCTTGATCTCGCGGTTCAGCACGCGCTCGTTGTCCGAATAGTCGATCGGCACGTCGATCACGTGCACGCCCGGCGACGAGAAGCACTCGCGCAGCAGCGGCTCGAGATCGTCGGCCGCTTCGACGCGATGCCCGTGCGCGCCGTAGCTTTGCGCATACGACACGAAATCGGGGTTCTGCAGCGTCATCGCGAAATCGGGGAAGTTCATGTTTTCCTGCTTCCAGCGGATCATCCCGAAGGCATCGTCGCGCAGAATCATCACGACGATGTCGAGCTTCAGTCGCACGGCGGTTTCGAGTTCCTGCGAATTCATCATGAAGCCGCCGTCGCCGCACACGGCGATCACCTTGCGCTGCGGATGCACGATCTTCGTCGCGATCGCCGACGGCAGGCCCGCGCCCATCGACGCGAGCGCGTTGTCGAGCAGCAGCGAGTTCGGCTCGTGCGCACGCCAGTAGCGCGCGAACCAGATCTTGTACATCCCGTTGTCGAGGCAGACGATCCCGTCGGTCGGCAGCGCGTTGTACAGGTCGTTCACGATCCGCACCGGGTACATCGGGAAGCGCGGGTCGTGCTGGCCCTTCGCCAGATGCGCGTCGAAATGCTCCTTGATCATCGCGAAGCGGGCGAAATCCCAATGCGGCTGCGGCGCGATCGCCTCCTTCATCTGCCACACCGCGTTCGCGATGTCGCCGACCACCTCGATCTGCGGGAAGTAGACGGGATCGACCTGCGCACCGAGGAAGTTCACGTGGATCACGGTCTTGTCGTCCGTGCGCATGAAGAACGGCGGCTTCTCGATCACGTCGTGGCCGACATTGATGATGCAGTCCGCATGCTCGATCGCGCGGTGCACGAAGTCGCCGTCGGACAGCGTCGCGTTGCCGAGCCACAGCGGATGGGTTTCGTCGATCACGCCCTTGCCCATCTGGGTCGTGAAGAACGGGATGCCCGTCTTGTCGACGAATTCGAGCAGCATCTTGCAGGTCGTCTTGCGATTGCCGCCCGCGCCGATCATCAACAGCGGGTGGCGCGCGGCCTGGATCGCGTCGACCGCGTGCGCGACCGCCTTCTCCTCGGCCACCGGCCGCCGGCTGTAGCTGCGCGGAATCGGCTTGCCGTCGCCCTCCTCGTGCGCGATGTCCTCCGGGAGTTCGAGGTGCGCGGCGCCCGGGCGCTCCTCCTCCGCGCGACGGAACGCCTCGCGTACCGCCGACGGAATGTTGCCGATCGACACGATCTGCCGCGTGAACTTCGTGAGCGGCTGCATCATGCCGACGACGTCGACGATCTGGAAGTGACCCTGCTTGCTGGACTTGATCGGCTTCTGCCCGGTGATCATCAGCATCGGCATGCCGCCGAGCTGCGCATAGGCGGCAGCCGTCACGAAGTTGGTCGCGCCCGGCCCGAGCGTCGCGAGACACACGCCGGTGCGGCCCGTCAGGCGGCCGTAGGTGGCGGCCATGAACCCGGCCGCCTGCTCGTGCCGGGTCAGCACGAGCTTGATCTTCGATCGCCGCAGCGATTCGAGCAGATCGAGGTTTTCCTCGCCGGGGATGCCGAACACGTACTCGACACCTTCGGCTTCCAGCGCCTTCACGAACAGATCCGATGCTTTCATGGGGGACTCTCGGTTGATGCCGCCTGCCCGGCTTACGGGCGCGCGACGTTCAGAACGCGCGCCGGCCTACGGCACGCGGACGCTTTACCTACTGGACACTGACCACGGCACTGCCCGCCGCGCAACGCACGGCGGCGCCTCCCTGTGCAGGAAGACAAACGGATTCGCCCGCGCGCGGCAAGCACGCACGGGCGGCAAGGACGTTTTTGATTGTAGACGGATTCGCGAAATTCCGACTTCGGCCGAATGGCCGGGTCCGGCCGCGCGAGAGGATCGGCCTGACGGCCAATTCGACGTCAAACGGCGCGCACGGCCGTACCGTACTTTCGGAGGCACGCCGATTTCATTCACCCAACATGTAAACCATGGCTTACATACTGCGATCCATGCCCTGCCGTGCGCCACGCTCAGTATCCGGACAACCGACCGGCCGCGCCCGCATCAATGCAGCCACGCCGCCGCCCAGCGCGGCACCAGCGAGACCAGATACAGCCCGAGCCCGATCAGCCCGCCGACCAGCGTGCCGTTGATGCGGATGTACTGCAGGTCCTTGCCGATGTTCAACTCGATCTGCCGCGACATCTCGCGCGCATCCCAGTTGCGCACCGTATCGCGAATATGACGCATCAGGAAATCCGCGAAATCCGGCGCCATCTCGTGCACGGCCTTCTCGATGTGCTCGTTCAGCGACGCACGCAGCGCCGGGCTCTGCGCGAGCCGCGCGCCGAGCCAGCCGCCGAGCGTCGCGGCCTGCCGGTGCAGCGTCGAATCGGGCCGCGCGAGATCGGCCTTCAGCCATGCGCGCAACTGGTCCCACAGATCGCGCACATAGTCATTGAACGCGTCGCCGTCGCGAATGTAGCGCTTGATCTCGTCACCCTTCGCGATGAACGCAGGGTCATGCTTCAGCCGCTCGGTGAGCCGCACGACCGTGCGGTCGAAGCGCTGCCGCAACTCGTGCTCCGGATCGGCCGCCACGCCCTCGAGCACGCGGCTCACCGCGCTCGCCAGCATGCGCGCGCCGTTCTCGCCGAACCACTGCGTCGGCATGATCTTCTCGACCTTCGGGTATTGCGTCTTCAGCCATTCGACGATGAAGCCCGCGATCACTTCACGGTTCTCCTCCTTGTCGAGCACGTCGACCACCTGCTCGATCGCATCGTCGAGCAACGCCTGGTGGCGGCCGTCCTTCGTCAGCGTGTCGAGGATCGCGCCCAGCGATTGCGACAGGTCGATGCGGTCGATCACCGCGCGGAACGCATCGTGGACGAACGACTGGATCCGCGCATCGTCGGTCATGTCGAGCGCGAAGCTCATCAGCTTCGTCACGTAGCCGCCGAGCGCGTCGGTGTTCGCGGGCTCGCCGAGCCATGCGCCGAGTTTCCGTGCGGGATCGTGCTGGCGGATCTGCGCGACGAGTGCGTCGGGACCGAGGAATTTCTCGCGCACGAACACCGCGAGGTTGTCGGCGATCTTGTCCTTGTTCTTCGGGATGATTTCGGTGTGGCGCGACACGAACGGAATCGGCACGCGGCGAAACAGCGCGACGACCGCGAACCAGTCGGCGAGCGCGCCAACCATCGCGGCCTCGGCCACCGCCTTGAAACCGTCGACCCACGGGTCGCGCGGCAGCAGGATCGTCGTGACGAATACCGCGACCGCGGCCAGCAGCAGCCATAGCGCGCGGCGCTTGCTGCGTTTCAGTTCGAGGGCTTTGTCTGGCGTCATGGGCGACCGGTGAAACGGCAATGCCGCTAATATGCACCGATCGCCGGCCTGCGACAAACCCGCGCGCGTTGCCCGGGCCGGAAAGGTCGTCCGGAACAGGTCACGCTCGACGTTTCAGCTACCCGGCGCGAACACGGCCTCGCCGGCCGCGTTCGCGCACTGCCTCAGAGAAAGGTCTTCAGGTTCACCGCCGGATCGGCGAGCTTCACCGGATCCGGCACGGCGCCTGCCGCGATCAGGCGCCGCGATGCACCGATGTCGCGCCCCAGGTTCGCCGCAGCCACCGCAGCGATCTTCCCGTCGTCGTCCAGCCCGAACACCGTGAACGGCCCGCTCGCGGGATCGCCACGCACGACGATCGTTCGCTCGCCGCCGAACAGCCCGAGCATCTGCAGGTTGCAATCGTACTGATCGGACCACAGCCAGGGCAGCTCGGCATACGTTTCGTCCGCACCCAGCAGGTTCGCGGCCGCGACCGCCGGCTGATTCTCCGCGACCTGCCACGACTCGATCCGCACGTGACGCCCGAGCAGCGGATTGAAGTGCATCGTCACCTCGCCCGCCGCGAAGATCGCGCGATCGGCCGTGCGGCATCCCGCATCGACACGGATACCGTTGTCGACCTCGAGGCCGGCCGCCTGCGCGAGTTCGACGTTGGGCACGACGCCGATGCCGACCACGACGATATCGGCCTGCACGTCGCCGCGATCGGTCTCGACGATCGCGCCGCCGCCCGGTGCGCGGCGAATCGCGCGCGGCAGCGTCGCCGTCTGGAAGACCACGCCGCGCGCGTCATGCAGTTGCCGCGCATACGCGCCGACGACTTCCGGCAACGCACGCTGCAGCAAGCGCGCGGCCGGGTCGATCACCGTCACGTCGCAACCGAGCTGGCGTGCCGCGGCCGCCACCTCGAGGCCGATGAAGCCGCCGCCGAGCACCGCCACGCGACGCCCCGGCGCGAGCTGCGCGCGCAACGCACGCGCGTCGGCAACGGTGCGCACGTAATGCGGGACGATGCCTTCGTCGACCGGCCCGCCGAACGCACGCACGCGCGAACCCGTCGCGAGCACGAGGCGGGCGAACGGCAACGTCGCGCCGTCGTCGAGCCGCACACGCTGCGCATCGCGCTCGATCGCATCGACGCGCGTGCCGAGCCGCAGCTCGATGCGCTGCGCGTCGTACCATGCCGCATCTCGGATGAACGCACGCTGCTCGCCGCCGTCGCCCAGCAGCGCGTCCTTTGACAGCGCGGGCCGGTCGTACGGCAGTTCGCGCTCCGCGCCGATCATCACGATGCGTGCGTCGGCGTCGCGCGCGCGCAGCGCCTCGGCCGTGCGCCGCGCCGCATGGCCGGCCCCGACGATCACGAACGGGTCAGCCGACATTGACTTCCACCTGACCGTCGACGATCCGGATCGGATAAGTCCGTACCGGCTCGGTGATCGGCGCGCACTTCGGCGCACCCGTGCGAATGTCGATCAGCCCCTGGTGCAGCGGGCATTCGACGCAACCGTCTTCCACATAGCCTTCGGACAGCCGCGCGTGACCATGCGAACAGAGGTCGTGCATCGCGAACAGTTCGTCGCCGATCCGGAATACCGCGATCGGCTTCTGGCCGGCGACGCGCGCCGCCGGTTCGTCTTCGGAGAATTCGTCGAATGCGCCCAGCGGATGCCATTCGGCGAGCGTTGCTTCGGTCATGTCGTTTCCTTGGCTGTCAGATCGGGGTGGCGAGCAGCGTCTGCACGCGCGACGTGTCGTAGATCACGCGCTTGGTCTTGTAGCGCAGCCCGTCGGGCGTGCGCACGACCGTGTCGTAATACTTGCCGGCCTGGTACACGTTCGATTCGCCGTTGCTGCGCGTCTGCACGACCACGTAGTTGCTCTCCGTGTCGATCTCGCCGTCGCGCTCCGCAACGATCGTGAGCCCCGACGTCATGTGCCGGTACGTGTGCTCTTCAAAGATGTTCGCGTGCCGCAGCGACACCACGCGGTCGCGCAGCATGCGCTGGTTCGTGCAGTGGACGATCCCGACCGGCAGCCCGAGATCCGCGTTCTCCTTCGGCACGATCTCGTACGTGCAGTCCTCGGTGAACATTTCCGGCCAGTGTTCGAGCCGGTCGTTGTCGAGGTGGCCGATGTAGCGGTTCTGGAGCATGTAAATCTCGAACCACGTCTTCATGTCTTCCGTCAGGTTTTCCATCATTGCGCGCTCCCGCTTCGATAGCCCATCAGCTTCTGGTACCCGACCCAGAACTTGCGGATCAGGCTTTCGGTGATCACCGTGTCCTGCTGATCCGGGTTGCCGCGCGACATCTCGATCACCGACGTCGCGTCGGCGTCGCGCACCGTGCCGCGCTGCACGAGCTCGGTCGCTTCCGTGTCTTCCATCGAGATGTAGCCGGCCGGCCCGACCAGGTTCGCCTGCTTGATGCGCAGCGCACGCAGTTCGGGGGTGTCGTCCGCGTAGCCGAAGAAGTGGAAGATCAGCTCGAAGTTGTCCGGCCCCTTCGGCAGGATCTGGCGCGCGACCAGCGTGTTGTGGATCTGCTGGATCACGAGCTGCGGAAAGATCGGCTGGATATGGTTCGTGCAGTCCTCGTCGTATTCCGACACGAGATCGAGGATCGATTCGTCTTCCAGATGGAAGCCCTCGTCGAACGAGCGGATGTTCTGCTGCTTGTACGCGGCCGACGTGTCGTCGTTCGTCTTCGTCACCGTGATGATGCTGTGCAGCCCGTGGTTCGCATCCGGAATCGAGCGCGCCTTCATCCCGACGCGGAAGATGTTGAAGGTCGTATGGAACAGGTGCAGCATGCTCGCGTGATACGGATCCTTCACGTTCTCCATGTACAGCTTCCAGTTCGACTTCGAATACTGGCGCGTGCAGCCGAGATACTCGATCGGCTTGTGGAAGATCCGGTCGATCCACGGACGCATCTGCTCGCCGAGATAGTCGGGCAGCGGCGCCACTTCATCGCTGAACGTCGCGAACACGAGCCCGCGATAGCTGTCGACGCGCAGCTTGCGCAGCCCGTGCTGCTTCGGGTCGAAGTCGGCCGGCATCCCGGTCATCCCCTTCTGGCCGCGCCGGAACGGCACGCCGAGCAGGTTGCCCTGGTTGTCGAAGCTCCACTGGTGATAGACGCACGTGTGCGAGCTCGCGTTGCCGCGCGACTTGCGGCACACCTGCGCGCCACGGTGCGCGCAGCGGTTCACCCATGCGGACAGCGTGCCGTCCTCGGTGCGCGTGACGACGACCGGCGTGTCGCCGACGAACGTGCTCTTGAAGTCGCCGGCGTTCGGGATTTCCGCTTCCAGCGCGACGAAGTTCCATGTCGGCCCGCGGAAGATGCGTTCCTGCTCGCGATCGTAGACGGCGCGCGAGCTGAACACCTTGTACGGCACGCGCGAGCCGTCGTCGTGCGGAAAGCGCACATCGGACGCGTCGTCGCGCGCGGCGAATACGACGGGCGATTCTGTCTGCTCCATGTCGGACTCCTTCTGGTTCCGTTTCGTTGATTGCATGGAGCCGATTTTTGAAAAGCTAAAATTCGGCGTCTATCCGGAAAGTGCGATTGCGGCGGCGCAATATCCACTTTCGGCGGATTTCTGCGCTAGCATGGCGACACACGCGACCCGAGCGCGATCCCGACCCATTCGTCGGATCGAAGCGCCCGTCGTTCATACCAAGGCTGATGCCCATGTCCCCAACGTCGTTCGAGCCGCTTGCGCTGCGTGCGCACCGGCTGTTCGAATCCCGCGATCTCGACGAGACGCGCGAGCGGATCTCGCGCGTGATGCAGCCGCACGCGCTGCTGCCGAGCGGCCGCGTGCAAGGCGCATCGCATATGGATTTCGTGCGGCTCGGCGGGCTCGGCATCGGCACCATCGCGTTCGGCGACGCGATGCGCGTGCAGGTCGACGCCGTCGACGGTTATTACCTGCTGATGTTCTGCCTGTCCGGGCAGGCGGAAGTCCACGCGATGGGGCGCCGGCTCGGCGTCGACGGGCAGACCGGCGTGCTGTGCGCGCCCGGCGAGCGCTTCGACGCGGTGCTGTCCGCCGATTGCGAGCAGTTCGTGCTGCGCATCGATGCCGCGACCGTCGGTTCGCTGACCGGCGACCCGCGCGCGATGCTCGACCCCGTGCTGCACATCAGCGATGCCGCGCTCACCGCGTGGCGCCAGCAGCTGATGCTCGTCGCCCGCTCGCCGGCGCTGCTCGAACGGGCGAACGCGAACCCGCGCGTCGCGTCGCAGCTCGAGCATCTGCTGATCGATTTGCTGATCGAAGGCCACCCGCCGTCGGTACCGAGCGCGCGCCAGGATCCCGCGCCGGGCTTCGTGCGGCGCGCGCAGGAGTTCGTGAACGCACACTACGCGCAGCCGTTGCAGCTCATCGATATCGTCCAGGCCGCCAACGTACCGGAGCGGACACTGCGTGACGCCTTCCTGCAGTTCCGCGGAATGAGCCCGATGCAATACCTGCGCGCGACGCGACTCGAGCATGCGCGGGAGTTGCTGCGCGGGTCGGTGTCCGAGCGACGGATCGCCGATATCGCGCTCGATTGCGGGTTCACGCACCTCGGGCGATTCGCGATCGCGTACCGGGAGAAGTTCGGCGAATCGCCTTCGGAGACGCTCGACGGGAAGCGGTAAGTGGTAAGTGGAAGCGGGGACGCCGGCTTGCCGGTTGCCGGCCGGCCCGGCTTGCCGGCTCGCTGTCCGCCAGCATCAGCGGCAGATGACATCGCATCGCGACACCCGCTCCGCATTCGGCCTGGCACGCCGAATTTGACCGTTAGTTGCGGTCAATACGGAAATACCGCCCCTACGCTGCCGGCGCAATCATCTCCCGCGCGATCGCGCAGAACGCGGTCGTCGCGGCGCTTTCGCCGTGCAGCCGGCGGCTCATGATGATCGGCGACGTCGCCGTGGGCTCCGGCAGCCGCCGATAGACGACGCCCTTCACGCGCACGCCTTCCACGCTTTCCGGCACCAGCGACACGCCCACCTGCGCGGCGACGAGCCCGAGCGCCGTCTGCAGTTCGCGCACCTCGTGCACGGCCGCCGGCACGAGCGCGCCGTCGCGCAGCGCGGACAGCTGCTGGTCCGCGAAGCTCGGCCGCGGCGTGCTCGGATAGACGATCAGCGTCTCGTTCGCGATGTCCGCGAGCGTCAGCGGCCGGCCCGGATCGGCGAGCGGATGCCCGACCGGCAGCGCCGCGATCAGCTTTTCCTCGATCAGCGCCTCGCGCACGAGCTGGTCGTCGTCGAAGCGCAGGCGGCCGAACCCGACGTCGATCCGCCCGCCTTTCAGTGCCCCGAGCTGCTCGAGCGTGAACATTTCGATCAGCGACAGCTCGACGCCCGGGTGCGCCTCGCGAAACGCGCGGATCACGTCCGGCAGCGCGCCGTAGAGCGTCGAGGGCACGAAGCCGATCACGATCCGCTCCGACAACTGCGCGAGCCGCCGCGTCAGCGGGCCGAGCTCGTCGGCCTGTTCGACGACGCGCGTCGCCTGCGCATAGAACACGCGGCCCGCGTCGGTCAGCTTCAGCGGCCGCGCGCCGCGCTCGAACAGCGGCAGCCCGACCTCGTCCTCGATCGCCTGGAGCTGGCGGCTCAGCGGCGGCTGCGTCATGTGCAGGCGCTCCGCCGCCCGCGTGATGTTCATTTCCTCCGCGACGGCGATGAAATACCGGAGCTGGCGCAATTCCATTTCATGCCTCAAAGGTATGGAAGTAGTCGGAAAGAGTGTTGGACGCCGCTCGGCGGAAATTCCTACCATGTGCACCAACAGGAGGAATCGCATGATAGCAACTACCGCCACCATCGAACGCGTCGAGACGCTGCTCGTCGACGTGCCGACGATCAGGCCCCACAAGCTGTCGGTCGCCACGATGAATTGCCAGACCCTCGTGCTGGTCCGCGTTCGATGCACGGACGGTATCGAAGGCGTCGGCGAGGCGACCACGATCGGCGGTCTCGCGTATGGCGAGGAAAGCCCCGAGAGCATCAAGGTCAACATCGACACCTACTTCGCGCCCCTGCTGCAGGGCATGGACGCGACGCGCCCGGGCGCCGCGATGGCGCGGGCGCGCAAGCTGTTCCAGGGCAACCGGTTCGCGAAATGCGCGCTCGAAACCGCACTGTTCGACGCGCAGGCGCGCCGCCTCGGCGTGCCGCTGTCCGAGCTGTTCGGCGGCCGCACGACCGATGCGGTCGACGTGGCGTGGACGCTCGCGAGCGGCGACACGCAACGCGACATCGCGGAAGCCGAGGCGATGCTCGACGCGCGCCGCCATCGCGCGTTCAAGCTGAAGATCGGCTCGAATGCGGTCGACGATGACGTCGCGCACGTGATCGCGATCAAGCGCGCGCTCGGCGAGCGCGGCGACGTCCGCGTCGACGTGAATCAGGCATGGACCGAAACCGACGCGATCCGCGCGGGCGCCCGACTCGCGGAGGCCGGCGTGAGCCTCGTCGAACAACCGATCGCGGCGACCAACCGTGCGGGGCTGAAGCGCCTCACGCAACTCGCGCAGATTCCGATCATGGCCGACGAGGCGCTGCACGGTCCCGTCGATGCATTCGCGCTCGCGCAGGACCGTGCGGCCGACGTGTTCGCGGTGAAGATCGCGCAATCGGGCGGCCTGCTCGGTGCGGCGAGCGTCGCATCGATCGCGTCGGCCGCCGGCATCGACCTGTACGGCGGCACGATGCTCGAAGGCGCGGCCGGCACGATGGCGTCCGCGCAACTGTTCAGCACGTTCGGCTCGCTGAAATGGGGCACCGAGCTGTTCGGCCCGCTGCTGCTCACCGAGGAAATCCTCGTCGAGCCGCTGCGTTACCAGGATTTCAAGCTGCACCTGCCGGCGACGCCCGGCCTCGGCATCACCTTCGACTGGGCCCGCATCGAACGGATGCGACGCGACGCCCGCTGATCCCGCATGACACGACAACCGAAACCGGAGACACAGATGAACAAGCAAGCCATCGACGCCCTGCTGAAAACCTTCGACGACGCCGCGGAAAAGCCCGGCAACCCGCGCGTGCGCGCGATCGTCAACCGGATCGTGAAGGACATCTGCTACACGATCGAGGACTTCGACGTGCAGCCGAGCGAGTTCTGGACCGCGCTCAACTACCTGAACGAAGCCGGCCGTGAATTCGGGCTGATCGCCGCGGGCCTCGGCCTCGAGCGCTTCCTCGACGTGCGGATGGACGAGGCCGAGGAGAAGGCCGGCTTCCAGGGCGGCACGCCGCGCACGATCGAAGGGCCGCTGTACGTCGCGGGCGCGCCGGAATCGGTCGGCCATGCGCGTCTCGACGACGGCACCGATCCGGGCCAGACGCTGATCATGCGCGGTCAGGTACTCGGTCAGGACGGCGCGCCGATCGCGAATGCGCTCGTCGAGGTGTGGCACGCGAACCATCTGGGCAACTATTCGTACTTCGATCAGTCGCAGCCGGCGTTCAACCTGCGCCGCTCGATCCGCACCGATGCCGAGGGCCGCTACAGCTTCCGCAGCGTGCTGCCGGTCGGCTACAGCGTGCCGCCGGGCAGCAAGACCGAACAGCTGCTCGACCAGCTCGGCCGCCACGGCCATCGTCCGGCGCACATCCACTTCTTCGTTTCCGCGGACGGATATCGTAAGCTGACGACGCAGATCAACATCGAAGGCGACCCGCACATCTGGGACGACTTCGCATTCGCGACCCGCGAAGGGCTGATCCCGAAGGTCAAGCAGGCCGAGGGCGCGCAAGGCAAGCCGTATGGCATCGACGGGCCGTTCGCGCTGATCGACTTCGATTTCTCGCTGCTCAAGGACAAGCAGGACGTGCCGGCGAGCGAAGTCGCGCGGGCGCGGGCGCAGGCCTGAGCGGCCGTCCCGTTCGACGAATCGATAACGCAAGGAGCACAGGATGCTGTTTCATGTGGAAATGACCGTCCGTCTGCCGACGGACATGGATCCGGTCAAGGCGGCCACGCTGAAGGCCGAAGAGAAGGCGATGTGCCAGCGGCTCATGAACGAAGGGACCTGGCGGCATCTGTGGCGTATCGCGGGGCAGTATGCGAACGTGAGTATTTTCGATGTGGAAAGCGTACAGCAGCTGCATGACCTGTTGAGCCAGCTGCCGTTGTTTCCGTATATGGAGATGGAGGTGCGGGCATTGTGCCGGCATCCTTCTTCGGTGCGGGAGGATGATCGGTAACCAGGCGGTCGAGCACGGACAAAACGGGCGGCCTGCGATCGCATTGCGGGCCGCCCGTTTCATTTCGACATCCGCAGCGTCGGATCAGGTTGCCGCACGGCTACTTCTGCGCCCCCATCTTGTCGGCGACGTTGTCGCCATACACCTTCGCGATACGTCGCGCGACGATCGCCTGCAGCAGCGTTTCAGTGAAATCGTCGGTGGTTTTCCAGCCGCTGCCATCCTTGACGAACGTGAAGTCACCCTTCAGCTGCAGCATCGACGGTGCGCCGATCGCGCCGAGCAACGGATCGCGATAGTCGATCAGCAACGGGCACGACACACGGTCGCCGCCCAGCTGCTTGCAATCGGCGGCCGGCATCACATCCAACACGCCGTTCGTCAGCTTCGTCGGGTCGTCGTCGTCGCCAGAAGGCGCCCAGTCCTGACTGGGCGAGCGCGCCGACACGTTCTTGTCGATCTGCGCGACACCCGCCATGAACGTCGTGCCGATGACATCCCGCCCGAGCGGCGCGCCGAGCTTCGGATCGAGGCCCCGTATGCTATAGCGGGCCGCCACGTATTCGGAGGGCAGCGTCTGCACGACGAAATCGCTCTTGTCCTTGTCGTCGCGACGGATCACATAGCCGAGCGTCGTGTGCTCGTCGGCGACACTCAGGTCCGCCAGGCAGCCACGCGCGCGAGTCGCCTCGTCGTAACCGACTTCGCGATGGTTGCTGACGGTCGGAAAGGACGTGTTGCCCTGTTCAAGCATCTGCATCGGATTCTTGCGCATCATGTCCATGCGCGCATCGAACATCAACGAATTCAGTGTTTTGATCGTGCTCGACGCGGTGCACGCGGGCGCCTGCGCGGGCCACAACAGGTAAGTGCCCACCGCCAGCGCGGCGGCCAGGCCGCCGAAGCCGATCAGCATCTGCTTCTTCTTGTGTTCGCGCTGGATCGATGCGACCGTTTCGCTCAGACGCCGTTCGAATCGCAACGGATCGAGTGTCTTCAGCATTTGCATCAGCACGAGTTTCGCGCGGATGTCGGCGAAGTGACCGTCCAGCAGCTCCTGCGTCGCCTTCGTCTCTGCTTCCCGTGTCGTGTAGCCCTCGGCGATCAACCAGTCGAGCAGCGTACGGGCGTAGTTCGTGTCGGGAAGCTCGGCCGGTGCGTCCTTCAGGCGCTGCGCGACACGCGCCGCCTGTTCCTCCGTCAGATAGCCGCCGGCTTCGAGTGCCATCAGCAGGCTGGCGAGAGCGTCGTTTCCAGTCGGTTCCGTCCCGCCCGCTTGTTCGAAAGTCATGATTGTTGTTCTCCGTCGAGACGGATTCGCTGCGCGGCCCGTGCGGGCCTATTGTGCAGACGAATCGCGTCGATCTCCGGAAACTACTCGATTTGACTGCAGGTGTCGATATGCCCACACCGCACTTCCCGCGACGGCCTCTCAAGCGCAATCAATACGCGTGCGCAAGATGAGCGGCAAATCCCTCTTTGCCCGGCGCGATCTCCGCCTTCAGCGTCAGCGCCGGAATCTCGTAGTCGCCCGCATTCTGCCGCCGGAACGGAATCGGCTGCGCGGTCCACAGTTCGTCCAGACGCTTGCCGAGCGCAGCACGCGTTTCGTCGAAGCGCACGTCGTTCATCCGCCCCGTCCGGTAGATCACGAACGGCGGCAGCACGTCGAACCCCGGGTAATACAGGATCCCGTGCTGGATCGGAAACAGCACGTCGTCGATCGGCCCGTTGATGCCGCGTGCGCTGTAGTGCGACTCCCAGCCGCCCGTCGTGACGATCACCATCGCCCGCTTGCCCGCCAGCGAGCCCTCGCCGTAACGGTCGCCCCAATGCTGGTCGGAATGCTCGCCGACGCCGTATGCAAAACCATACGCATACACCCGCTCGACCCAGCCCTTCATGATCGCCGGCATCGAGAACCACCACAGCGGAAACTGCAGGATCACCGCGTCGGCCCACTTCAGCTTGGCCTGTTCGCGCGCGATGTCGTCGCGCTGCGTGCCCGTTTCGAACGCGCGCTTCGAATCGAGCGCGGGATCGAAGCGCGCGTCGGGCGCACGGTCGGTCACGTCATGCGCATCGAACGCGGCCTTCCAGTTCATCGCGTACAGATCGGTCACCTGCACGGCATGGCCCGCGGCTTCGAGATGCTCGACCGCGAAGTCGCGCAGCGCGCCGTTCAGCGAACGCGGTTCGGGATGGGCATAAACGATCAGCACATTCATGTTCGTCACTCCGTTGATTGAATGACTGCAGGATGCCGTCGCCGAAGGTATATTGGAAATGCATTCCCGATATTCCAGGTATAGCCATGAACAATCTCAGACGACTGGATCTGAACCTGCTGGTCACGCTCGACGTGCTGCTCGCCGAGCACAACGTCACGCGGGCGGCCGAGAAACTAAACATGTCGCAGCCGTCGGTCAGCGTGCAGTTGCAGAAACTGCGCGATCTGTTCGGCGATCCGCTGCTGCTGCCGGGGCCGCGCGGGATGCGGCCGACCGCGCGCGCGGAAACGCTGCGCGCGCCGCTACGGGATGCACTCGAAGCAGTCGAGCGCGCGGTGCTGACGGCCACGCCGTTCGATCCGGCAACCGCGACGAACACGTGGCGCGTGGCCGCGACCGACTATGGCGAATCGACGATCGTCCTGCCCGCGCTGAACACGCTGCGATCGGCCGCCCCCGCGACGCGACTCGCCGTCGTCGAGCTCGTGCCGCCGCGCATCGAGCAGGACGCGGAGCGAAACGGCATCGACCTGGCCTTCCACACGACAGAAGGTTCGCCGGAGGGGATGCGGCGCCTGCCGCTGTTCGTCGAGCGCTACGTGCTCGTCGGCCGCGCCGGTCATCCGAAGCTGAAGCGGCGCCCGACGCTCGCGCAGTTCGGCGCGCTGGAACACGTGATCGTGTCGCCCGACGGGGGCGGCTTCTTCGGCGTGACCGACGAAACGCTCGCGAAGGCGGGCGCCGCACGGCGTGTCGTGCTGTCCGTTCCGCATTTCCTGTTCGTGATGTCGGCCGTCGCCAGCACCGATCTCGTCGCGATGCTGCCCGAGCGGCTGGTGCGCGACGTGCCCGCGCTGCGCGTGGTGGAAGCGCCGGTCGAGGTGCCCGGCTACGAAATGTCGATGCTCTGGCACGAGCGCGTGCATCGCGATCCCGCGCATCGGTGGTTGCGAGAGACGATCGCGGCGTCGGTGTAAATCGTTCGCGAAAGCCGCGCGGTGCGCGCGTCGGCCAGCGTCGCCGCCTCGCTCGCCCCCGTGCCGGCAAACAGACATGCATTCAGGACTTGAAACCGCCTCGAACACTGTATATATTTACAGTGCTTTTGCACCATTTGACCCGAATTCCGTCACCCATGACGGACGGACTTTTGTGAGGCGACCATGTTCCAGTCATCCGCATTCGATCCCGAGCAACCCGGCTTCAACCCCGCGCACTTCGAGCGTGCCGCGCAGCGGGCAGTCGTCGACCTGCAGCGTGTCGTCGGCGGCCCCGCGCAACGCGCGCTCGGCCTGCGACGCCGCACGCATCCGGCCGCCGTCCGCACAATGAGCTGGCAGGCGCTGCTGAACGTCGAGGAACTCGCGTTCTCGAATACCGGTTTCCTGAGCCGCAACGATCCGACCGTCGTCGATGCGTTCATCCGCCTACGCGATAGCCGGCTGGTCGCAGCGGATGTCGAGGAGCCGGTCGACTGGCGTCGCGACGATGACGACCTGCCGGCCGTCTACCTGATCGTCAAGGCGATGCTGGAAGCGGAAGAGGAAGAGCGGGCCGAAGCGGCCTGACGTCCGCCGGCCAGTGGCGAATGGTGTTCTGCCAGAATCGCGTCGCCACGTTGCATGGCGACGCGGTGCATCCTTTCCAGGTCGTCCGCATGCCCCGGCACGTCGAATGAATCACCGCGCGGGAAGTCGCGAGGCGTCGCGCAGGCGGGCCATCGCCGCGTGACGCACTCCGCCGCTTCGCAACCCGGAACGACACCCGTTACAGCCGCGCCGCGAGCCGCGAGCCCTGATCGATCGCCCGCTTCGCATCGAGCTCGGCGGCCAGTTCCGCACCACCGATCAGATGCACCGAGCGTCCGGCCGCCTGCAACGGCGCAAGCAGCGCGCGCTGCGGTTCCTGCCCCGTGCACAGCACGATCGTGTCGGCTTCGATCAGTTCATGATCGGTGCGCTGCTCGCCGTACGACACGTGCAGCCCGCGCGCATCGATCAGTTCGTAGTTCACGCCGCCGATCATCTTCACCTGCTTCATCTTCAGCGTCGCGCGGTGAATCCAGCCGGTCGTCTTGCCGAGCCCCTTGCCGAGCGGCGCGGCCTTGCGCTGCAGCAGCGTCACTTCGCGAGCCGGCGCCGCGACCTGCGCGCGCGTCACGCCGCCGCGCGTCGCGGCCGGATCGGTCACGCCCCACTCCGCTTTCCACTCTTCCAGATCGAGCGTCGGCGACTCGCCGCCTTGCACCAGATATTCGGCGACGTCGAAGCCGATGCCGCCGGCGCCGACCACCGCGACACGCCGGCCGACCGGCTGCCCGCCGGCCAGCACGTCGATGTAGCTGAGCACGTTCGGCCCATCCTGGCCGGGAATCTTCGGGTCGCGCGGCGCCACGCCGGTCGCGAGCACGATCTCGTCGTAGCCGCCGGCGATCAGGTCGCGCGCGTCGACGCGGCGATTCAGATGCAGGTTCACGCCGGTCAGCTCGACCTGACGGCCGAAGTAACGCAGCGCTTCGTCGAACTCCTCCTTGCCCGGAATCCGCTTCGCCATGTTGAACTGGCCGCCGATCTCCGGCGCCGCGTCGAACAGATCGACGTGGTGGCCGCGCTGCGCGAGCACGGTCGAGCACGCGAGCCCGGCCGGCCCGGCGCCGACCACCGCGATACGCTTGGGCTGCTGCACGCGCGTATAAACCAGCTCGGTCTCGTGGCATGCGCGCGGGTTCAGCAGGCATGACGCGATCTTGTTCTTGAACGCGTGATCGAGGCACGCCTGGTTGCAGCCGATGCAGGTGTTGATCTCGTCTGCCCGGCCTTGCGCAGCCTTGACGACGAACTCGGCATCGGCGAGCAGCGGGCGCGCCATCGACACCATGTCCGCGCAGCCGTCCGCGAGAATCTGCTCGGCCACCTCGGGCCGGTTGATCCGGTTGGTCGTCACGAGCGGAATGCCGACCTCGCCCTTCATCTTCTTCGTCACCCACGCGAACGCGCCGCGCGGCACGGAGGTCGCGATCGTCGGCACGCGCGCCTCGTGCCAGCCGATCCCGGTATTGATGATGGTCGCGCCCGCGCGCTCGACGGCCTTCGCGAGCTGCACGGTCTCGCTCCAGTCGCTGCCGTCCGGAATCAGGTCGAGCATCGACAGCCGGTAGATCAGGATGAAGTCGCGGCCGACCGCCTCGCGCGTGCGCTCGACGATCTCGATCGGCAACCGGATCCGGTTCTCGTACGAACCGCCCCACTGGTCGCTGCGCTTGTTCGTATGCATCGAGATGAACTGGTTGATCAGGTAGCCCTCGGAGCCCATGATCTCGACGCCGTCGTAGCCGCCCTCGCGCGCAAGCTGCGCGCAGCGGACGAACGCGCGGATCTGCCGCTCCACGCCGCGCGCGCTGAGTTCGTGCGGCGCGAACGGCGAGATCGGCGACTTGATCTTCGACGGCGCGACCGCGAACGGGTGGTAGCCGTAGCGGCCGGTATGCAGGATCTGCAGCGCGATCTTGCCGTCGTCCGCATGCACGGCATCGGTAATCACGCGATGGCGCCGCGCGCCGGCCGACGTCATCAGCGTGCCGCCGAACGGCTTGGTCCAGCCGGCCACGTTCGGCGCGAAGCCGCCGGTCACGATCAGGCCGACGCCGCCGCGCGCGCGTTCGGCGAAATAGTCGGCAAGCCGCGGCAGCGTCTTGCGGCTGTCCTCGAGGCCCGTGTGCATCGAGCCCATCAGCACCCGATTCTTCAGCGTGGTGAAGCCGAGGTCGAGCGGCGCGAGCAGGTGGGGAAAGGAAGTCGTCATGGTGAGTCTGCCGATAATCGATACGTGCCATCGTAGGCCGCGCGCCGCCTTGAACGTGAGGGGGCAAACAGCCATAATGCTTGTCATTTCCGGCCAAATCGACATGACCTCCCCGTCACGCAAGGACCACCTCGGACTACGCCGGCCGACGATTCCGGTCGCCTATACGCGCCTGCTGCTGCAGGCGCTCGCCGAGCGCGGCGTCGATCCGGCCGCCGTGCGCGCGGGGACCGGGCTGCGCGACGCCGTGCTGGCCGAACCGGACGCGCGCGTCGCGCCGTCGCAATGGGGCCGGCTCGTGCTCAACGCGATCGAGATCGGCGGCGATCCGGGCATCGGGCTCGCGTTCGGGCTGCTGCTGAAGCCGACCGTGCACGGCTTCCTCGGTTATGCGACGCTGACCGCGCGGGACATCCGCGAAGCGCTGGTCGTCACGCAGCGCTACTTCCGGATGCGCAACCGCCAGTATCGGCTGACCTATGCGGAGGACGAACACGGCGCGACGCTCGAACTGCACGGCGTGCAGGCAAGCCCGGTGCTGCAACATCACGTGATGTTCGAGTTCGTGCTGACGGGGCTCGCGCAGAACATCTCGCAGTGGTCCGGGCGCGCATCGCCGCCGATCGCGCTGCGCTTCGCATGGCCGCAGCCCGATTACTTCGCACGCTATCGCGACCAGCTGCCGCCGGTCGAATTCGGCTGTGCGGCGAACGCGCTGTGGATCGCCCGCGACGTACTCGACTGGCCGCTGCCGCTCGCCGACGAAGTCGCGCACCGGCAAGCGCTCGTGCAGGTCGAGCGCGAGTATGCGCAGGTGCGTCAGGAGGAAGGCGATCTCGTCGGGCGCGTGCGCGCGGAACTGGCCCGAACGGCCGGCAACTATTCAAGTCCGGAGGCGCTCGCCGACGCGCTGCTCGTGTCGACGCGCACGTTGCGGCGCCGGCTCGAGGAAGCCGGGTCGAGCTACCGGCAACTGCTCGACGAAGCGCGGTTTCGCGACGCGAAGCAGTTGCTGTCCGCGTCGGATCTCGACCTGAAGACGATCGCCGAGCGGCTGCAGTTCACCGATCCGGCGAATTTCACGCGGGCATTCCGGCGCTGGGCCGGGCAGACGCCGAGCGCCTATCGGGAAGCCGCCGCCGCGACCACGCGCGAATGACCGGCGAACGCAGGCGGCACCACGCGCCCGGTCGGGATTTCATCGTTCGGTCGAACGGCAATCGGCCGCTTCGTGCCGAGCACGATCCTGCGTTCGGCGTTCGGCGTTCAGCGTTCAGCGTTCAGCCTGATTGTATGGTCCGAAATCCGGCGGCCCGCACGACCGGCCGGCAAGAAATGCGCTGTCGCTCGTGCGGGAAGACACGCCGCACACCCGCTTCCTCCGAGCCGGCGAGCGCGTGACGCGTCAGCTGCCGACGTCGATCCGCGCGCAGCCGTCACCCTCGCCTGCCTCGATCCGCACGTCGCCCGTCGTGGCGACGATCGCGTCGTACACTGCATCGTTCACGCACACCACCGGCACCGCGATCGCATACAGTTCGGCGGCGACGATCGCGCCGATCGAGATGATCAGGTCGCGCTCCTTCAGCACGATCCCGACCGGCCCCGTGCCATTGCGCACCGCTTCCGCGAGCACGCTGCTGCTCGAACTCGATCCCTTCGCGTGCGGCATCACCATGATCCGGCCGGCCAGGCTGGCGCCCGCCTGCGGATGCCCGCGATCGACGATCCGCCCCGCGCCCGAGTCGTAGCCGCCCCAGAAGCTGAGCGGCTTGTCGAGCACGATCGTCTTCGCGCATGCGCTGCCCGGCACGAGCGTATCGCCCGTCAGTTTCCGAACCATTGCTTCAGTCATCGAATCGCACCCTTCCTTCGAACGCGGAGCGCACGCACTCGCGCATGCTGCCGTACGCCACCGTGACGCCAATGTTCGCGGGCGCGTACGACGCCCACTTCCCCGAGTTCGTCATCACCAGGCCCGACAGCTGTTTCATCACCGGCGTGATGTACGTGCAGGTGTCGACGACGATCTGGATGCCGCGCGCGTCGAACTTGCCGGCAAGCCCGAGCTCGTCCAGTTCCCACAGGATGAAGCGGCTCGTGTTCACGTAGAAATCGCACTTCGGCTTGCCGTCGAACTGGTCGAGCAGCGCGTCGAGCGTGCGGAATTCGGCCAGCGAGAAGTGCGGCGTGCCGAGCGCGACCGCGACGAGCGCATCGCCGGCCGCACCGTGGTTCAGCGTGCGGCGGATCTCGTCGAGATCGGCCATCGCGACATCGACGGTTCGCTGCGGCGCCTGCCCGTGCAGCGCGGCGTCGAGCGTCGGCGCCTCCGGCGTGACGCCCACCGCATGGAACAGCGCGACCGCGCCGCTCGATGCGGCGGCCGCGCCGAGCGCCTTGAGTTCGTCTTCGGTGGTGTCTGCCGGCAGCCCGACGATCGCCGGCACGGTTGCGCCGGCGATCCGGCCGATGAGCAATCCAAGCGCCGCGAAGTAGATGTCGCGCGACAGCCGGTTGCCGAAGTCCGGCGCGTTGAACACGATCCGTGCCGCGCGATTCGATTCGACGTGCAGCCCCGCATACGGCGCGCGCCCGGTGATCGCGGCGGCCAGATCGAGAAAGTCGCCGTAGCGGCTGGTGCGCGCGCCGAGCACCGAGTTGGCGAACACGATCGCATTGGATTCGGCCCACGCGATCTGCTCGCCCAGGCGCGGACGATTCTTCAGTTGATACGGCGCGCACGTGAAGCTCGACGCGCAGCCGAGCTGGAGATGCGCGTCCATCAGGCGTTGCGCGTCGCGCTGGATCGTGCGGTCGCCGTGATACAGCTCGGGATGGATCAGGTCCAGCGACCCGACGTTCAGCGTGGTCGGCACCGCGACCTGCGCGCCGGTGTCGACGAAATATTCGACGAAGTCGAGGCTGGTCTGGCCGTGGTAAAGACAGCCGTCGATATGCGCGGACGTGATGTCGATCAGGTGCGGCGCCGACATGACGTCGGCCGTGCGCGCGACGATCCGCATCGCGCGCGCGACGCCGTCGCCGAAGGCGCCGCGCAACATCGCGTCGTCGCGCTCGCTCAACTGCAGCATGGGGGACTCCTCGTGTCTCGTCCGGTGGATCCGGATCGCTTTTGTCATACTACCGCGCGCGTTGCGCCTATCGCTGCGCCGTCAGGCTGAACAGCTCGTCGCGCAGCGCCTTGGCGCGGCCGCGGCCGAACTGCGTCTCGAACTCGTCCTGCGCGGCCTGCCACGCGACTTTCGCCTGCGCGTAGGTGCGCTCGCCGAGCTTCGTCAGGCTGAGCGCGTGCGCGCGCGCGTCATGCTCGGATGCGGCCGCGGCAACGAAGCCGTCGCGCTGCAGCGGCTTCAGCGCGCGCAACAGCGTCGTGCGATCCATCACCAGCGTGTCGGCGAGTTCGCTCATCACCAGGCCGGGCCGGCGCGACAGATTCGCCATGATCGAGAACTGCGCGGGCGTGACGCCGACCGGGGCCAGATGTCGCTCGTAAAGTTGCGTGACGAAGCGCGCCGCCTGACGCAGCGCGAGGCAATTGCAGGCCTGGGCGATCTGGATATCGTTCATGAACGGCAATTTATATGTGCATATGCATAAAGTCAATGTACACTCCGCCGTAACATGGCCGGGCCGGCCGCGTGCATCAGGCGCCCCGCCATCGCCTCGAGGAGACGGACATGGACTACATCGACAAGCTGCGGATCTTCCGGTCGGTGGTGGAAATGCGCAGCTTCACGCGCGCCGCCGACATGCACGGCCTCGCGCGGCCGGTCGTGTCGCGGGCGGTCGCGGATCTGGAGGCGCGCTTCGGCAGTCGCCTGCTGCACCGGACCACGCGCCAGGTCTCGCTGACCGAGACCGCCGAGCGCATCTACGAACGCTGCGCGGCCGTGCTCGACGAACTCGATTCGCTGGAAGCGCAGGCGCAGTCGCACACGCGCGAGCCCGAGGGGCTGCTGCGCCTCGTCGCGCACACGACGGCCGCGCTCAACCGGCTCGTGCCGCTGATCGCCGGCTTCAAGGCCGCGCATCCGAAGGTGCGCCTCGACGTCACGCTGACCGAGCGCCCGGTCGACCTCGTCGGCGAAGGCTACGACATAGGCATCGTCGTGCCGTACATGCTGACGAGCGAGACGACCGTCGTGCGGCTGGTCGAACGCATACCCGTCGTGATCGTCGCGACGCCCGCGTATCTGCGCACGCATGCGCGTCCCGAAACGCCGACCGACCTCGCCGGTCATGCGTTCATCCCGATGTCGCCGTCGCTGCGCCGGCCCGCGCTGTCGTTCCGCGTCGACGGTGACACGCTGGTCGTGCCGTTGAGTTTCGACATCTCGTCGAACAGCCCCGTCTTCAACCGCGAAATGGTGATGCATGACTTCGGTATCGGCGTCGTGCCGAGAACGCTCGTCGAAGCAGAGCTCGCGTCGGGCGCGCTCGTGCAGTTGCTCGACGATGCCGACCTCGTCGACGCGTTCGTCGAAATCAAGCTCGCTTACGCGAACCGCGCGCTGCTGCCGGCGAAGGTCAAGGCGTTCATCGACTACACGGCCGCGTACTGCGACCGCCAAGGCGGGATTGTTCCGGCCGCTGCCTGATCCGGCGCGAAAACGCGCCGTTCCATCGTCGATTGGTACAGCCACGGCACCAATCTGATCCCGCACCGCCACTCGCTTCAGGCAGGTCCGCGACCTAACATGTGCACATGCACAAGACCACGCTTACCGATGATGATTGCTTCGCGGTCCGTCAAGCCGCCCGGCGGATCTCGCAGTTCTACGAGCGCTACCTGTCGCGGGCGGGCGTCACGCCGTCGCAGTACAGCATTCTCGCGCTGCTGCGGGAGCGCCCGGGCGTAACGATGGCGATGCTGTCGGCGGTGCTGGTGATCGAGCGCACCGCGCTGTTGCGCGCGCTCAAGCCGCTGGTCGGCGCGGCGCTGGTCACCGGCAGGATCGAGCCGCGTTGCCGCCGCCAGACGTTCGCGCTGACCGCGCAAGGCGAAACGAAGATCGCCGAAGCGCAGGTGCACTGGCTCGCCGCGCAGGAAGCGTTCGAGCAGCGGTTCGGGTCGGCGCAGGCCGCCCGCCTCAGAGACGAATTGTTCCGGATCACGCACAACCTCCCGGAACGCTAACCCCCTCCCCGATCGGCGACGCGTCGTCGGTCGTTTCAGTAAGTGCATATACATAGGTGATTCGATGGAAACGACCCAAGCCGCCGCCTCCCGCGAGGCAGCCACAACCGACCGGCCGGCAAGGCAGCAACGCCGCCTACCGTGGATGCGCATCGCGGTGGCTGCCGTCGTCGTCGCGGTCGCGGCCGCGGCGCTCGACTGGCTGTTCGTGCTGCGCTTCCAGGAAAGCACCGACGATGCGTACGTCGGCGGCGATGTCACGGTCCTCGCGCCGAAGGTAAACGGCTTCGTCGACAGGATTCTCGTGACCGACAACCAGCGCGTGAAGGCCGGCGACGTGCTCGTGCAGCTCGATGCGCGCGACTACGATGCGAAGCTCGCGCAGGCGACCGCCGAAGTCGACAGCGCGCGCGCCGCGGTGGCCGAACTCGAAGCGAAGCAACAACTTCAATACGCGGTGATCGGCCAGCATGCCGCGGACAGGAATGCGTCGTCGGCAGAGCTCACGCGTGCGTCGTCCGACCGTGTGCGCTACCGCGAGCTCGTGAAATCCGATGCGGTGTCGAACCAGATCGTCGAACGCGCGGATGCCGATTATTCGAAGGCGGATGCGGCCGTCGCGCGCAGCGACGCCGCGCTGCTCGCATCGAAGCGGCAACTGGACGTGCTCGGCGCGCAGCTCACCGATGCGCGGGCCCGCGTGAACACGGCACTCGCTGCGCAACGCGTCGCGGCGCTCAACGTCGAGTACACGACGATCCGCTCGCCCGTCGACGGTTACGTCGGCAACCGCACGGGCCGCGTCGGGATGCTCGCCAACGTCGGCGTGCCGCTGCTGACGGTCGTGCCCGTGTCCGGGCTGTGGATCGACGCGAACTTCAAGGAAGACCAGCTGCGCAAGATGCGCGCCGGCGATCGCGTCGACGTCGCGCTCGACGCGTCGAGCACGCGCCTGCACGGCCGCGTCGACAGCCTGGCGCCCGCGACCGGTGCGACCTTCAGCGTGCTGCCGCCCGAGAACGCGACCGGCAACTTCACGAAGATCGTCCAGCGCGTGCCGGTGCGCGTGCATCTCGATCCGCAGCCGGGCATCGAGCATGTGCTGCGTCCAGGCCTCTCCGCGGTCGTGACCGTGCATACCGACCACGCGAACTGAACGGGAGCCTGCGATGACCACCGCCTTTTCCGGCGACCCCGCGTCGCAACCGACGAAGCAGCGCGTCTTCGCGTTCGCGCTGATGTGCGTCGGCTTCTTCATGGCGACGCTCGACATCCAGATCGTCGCGTCGTCGCTGCGCGACATCGGCGGCGGCCTGTCCGCGAGCCAGGACGAGTTGTCCTGGGTGCAGACGGCCTACCTGATCGCCGAAATCATCGTGATCCCGATGTCGGGCTGGCTGTCGAGGGTGATGTCGACGCGCTGGCTGTTCGTTGCGTCGGCCGTCGGCTTCACGATCACGAGCATGCTGTGCGGGCTCGCGTGGGACATCAACTCGATGATCCTGTTCCGCGGGCTGCAGGGCGCGCTCGGCGCCGCGATGATCCCGACCGTGTTCACGACCGCGTTCGTGCTGTTTCCAGGCAAGCAGCGGCTGATCGCGTCGACGACGATCGGCGCGCTCGCGTCGCTCGCGCCGGCGATCGGGCCGGTGATCGGCGGCTGGATCACCGATCAATGGTCGTGGCACTGGCTGTTCTACCTGAATCTCGTGCCGGGCATCGCAGTGGCCGCGCTGGTGCCGCGTTACGTGCACATCGACGAACCCGATCTCAGCCTCATCAAGCGCGGCGACTATCTCGGCATCGCGCTGATGTCGGGCTTCCTCGGCTGCCTCGAATACGTGCTGGAAGAAGGCCCGCGCAAGAACTGGTTCAGCGACGATGCGATCGTCATCTGCGCGTGGATCTCCGGCATCTGCGGCTTCCTGTTCATCGTGCACGCACTGACCGCGGAAGACCCGATCGTCGACCTGCGCGCGCTCGCCGTGCGCAACTTCGGGATCGGCAGCCTGCTGTCGTTCGTGACGGGCATCGGGATCTTCGTCACCGTGTTCCTGACACCGCTGTTTCTCGCGCAGGTGCGCGCGTTCAGCTCGCTGCAGATCGGCATCGCGCTGCTGTCGGTCGGTGCGTTCCAGCTGCTCGCGCTCTGCGCGTATGCATTCGCCGCACGCTACCTCAGCATGCGCGTGCTGCTCGTGTTCGGGCTGATCTGCTTCGGCCTCGGCTGCTACCTGTACACGCCGATCACGCATGACTGGGGCTGGCGGGAGCTGCTGCTGCCGCAGGCGCTGCGCGGCATCGGCCAGCAATTCAGCGTGCCGCCGATCGTCACGATGGCACTGGGCTCGCTGCCGCAGTCGCGGCTGAAGTCGGCGAGCGGCCTGTTCAACCTGATGCGCAACCTCGGCGGTGCGATCGGCATCGCGGTGAGCGCGACGATGCTCAACGACCGGCTCAACTTCCACTACCTGCGCCTGAACGAACACGTGAGCGCGGGTGAGCCGCAGGTCGCGTCGCTGCTCGACCGCCAGGCCGCGTACTGGACCTCGGTGGCCGGCAATACGCTCGATACCGCGCAGGCCGGCCTCGCGAACCTGCATCGCCTGATCTATCGCGAAGCGCTGACGCTCACCTACGCGGATGCGTACTACGCGCTGTCGCTGTGCTTCGTGGTCGCTCTGGTTGCCGTCGCGTTTTCCCGTCCCATCACCCTGAACGCGCCGCCGCCGGACGCGCACTGAAGCCAAGGTCGTCATCATGAAAAAGCTACTCGTCGCGCTGGCCGTCAGCGCATTCGCCGCAGGGTGTGCGGTGCAGCCCGCGCAGCACCCGGCGCTGCACGATTCCGTGCAATCGCTCGCGCCCGCCGCGTGGGACACCGACGTGCCGCGTGCGGACATCGACGCCGCCGCATGGTGGGCGCAGTTCAACGATCCCGTGCTCGACCGGCTGATCGCGACCGTGCTCGACGGCAACCTCGATCTGCAGGCCGCGGCCGAACGCGTGAAGCAGGCGCAGGCGCTGACCGTGCAGAAGCGCGCGGTGCTGCTGCCCGAACTCGACGCGACCGCGCGGGCGGCCGACACGCGCCAGAACACGCCGCCACCGCTCGGCTACGTGCGGCAGGCCGGCGCGGGACTCGCGCTGAGCTGGTCGCCGGACGTGTTCGGCGGCGAACGGCTCGACCTGCTGGCCGCGCAGGCCGAGCTGGTCGGGCAAAAGCACGCGGAAGACGCGATGCGGCTCGCGCTCGCGGCCGATGCCGCCTCGGCCTACGTCGACCTGCGCTGGGCGCAGCAGGAACTGAATATCCTCCAGGACAACGCGGCGATCCGCCGGCATGCGCTCGAACTCACGCGCAAGCGGCAGGCGTTCGGGCTGTCGACGGAGCTCGACGTCACGCGCGCGCAGAACCAGCTCGATGCGCTCGAAGCGCGAATTCCGCCGACGCGCGCGCAGATCGCGCATCAGCTCAACCTGATCGCCGTGTATTCGGGCCGCACGCCCGAGTCGAACGACCGGATCCTGCTCGCGCAGGCCGGCGCGATTCCGGCGCCGCCTGCCGGGTCGCCCGCCACGCTGCCATCGCAGGCGCTGCTGCGCCGGCCGGACGTGCTCACCGCCTACGCACAGGTCGAGCGGCGCGCGGCGCAGGTCGGTGTCGCGAAGGCCGAGCGGTATCCGAAGTTCTCGCTGAACCTGACGGACGGGATTCTGGCCGCGTCGTATCTCGGGTTGCCGACGCTGACCGACAACCTGTTCAGCGCGGCGTTGAGCGCGACGAGCCCGATCTTCAACGCGGGGCGAATCACCGCCGACATCACGCAAAGCGAAAGCAGAATGCGCGAGTCGGAACTCGGGTTGCGGCAGACGATGCTGCAGGCGCTGCGGGAAGTCGAGGACGCGCGTGCGAACCTCGTCAGCAGCGATGAAGCGACGCGGCGCCTCGACAGCGCGCTCTCGGCGTCGGACAAGGCGCTCGGGCTGGCGAACCAGCTCTATAAGGGCGGCGCGACGGATTTTCTGGACGTGCTGTCGGCGCAGGAAGTGTATCTGCGGGATTCGGATGCACTCAATCAGGTCCGGCGAGAGCATGCGCTGGCGGCGGTCGCGTTGTATCGATCGCTCGGCGGCGGGTGGAGCAGGAACGAGGCGGCGGGTGAACCGCAGGCCGTGGCCGCCGCTGCCACCGCCGCGCAGGATTGACCACGGCCGCCGTGCGACGCCGGCGCCGTCGTCCGTGCGCGGGAGGCCGGGCGTGCGGCGCGATCAGCCCGCGTCCGGCCACCGGTAACCGATCACCTCGCTCACCGGATACGCAAGTTCGCGCACCTCTTCCAGCTGATTGCCGCCGAACAGGTGTACACGCTCGTCGTCGTGACGCAGATAGAACCCGACGTGCCCCTTCCAGCTCAACGGGTCGTCGCGCGTCAGAATCGCGATGCAACCGTACACCGGACGCTCCAGCGGCCGCCCCCATTCGAGCCACGAACGCGCGAGCGCCGACCCCGTGCCGCGGATGCCGGCATGCGTCATGCACCAGTTGACGAACGACGAGCACCACGAAATCTTGTCGTCGTAGCCGACGAGGTTCGTGTGGTTGTTGTATTCGACGATGCGCGGATTGATGCTGCCGGGCGGGAAGCGGCGAATGCCCAGCTCGGCCAGTGCGACGGCCATCCACGGCGGATGGCCGGCTTGCGGGTTGCCCTCGGGGTTCGATCGGATCACGACGGTCTCGATGGAATGCGGGTGGAATATCGCTCAATCTTCGCACGAAGGCGTGGGTATGGCGGTGTCGGTTCGGGCCGCCCCGAGCGTACCGGTCGAGCATTGGGGCTCCGCCGTCACTACGAACGCCGTCGACTTTCCGGATTTCCGACACAAAAGAAAACAATCGGCCGGATTCTTTTGCATTCGTGCAGGGAACCCTGATTCCGGTGCGAGCCGTTCCGCCAGATCGATTACCATCCGAACGATTCGCCGATTTCCAAAACACATCCTACGAACAAGGGGCTACGCGCCATGACTACCCGCTCGGACGACGCGTTGCCGCCCCGCACTGACGACGCGTCGAAGCAATCCGCCCCGGACACGAGCGCAAAGCCGCGAGTCATCACGCTGCCTGCACACCTTCGACAGATGCCGACATGCAAAGGAATTCCAGATCGGTTCAATACCTATCTGCTGAATATCGGTTTCATGCTGTTTTTCGGTACGATGTTCGCCGGATTGCTCGTTGCGCCATTCGACGATGCATCCTCCTCGCGAGCCGGGTTCATCGGTTTCGTTCTATGGCTTTGCATTCTGGCCTGCCTCGTCTGGGCGGTGGTGATCGTGATTCGCGCGACGATGAATATCGGCGGCTGGTTTCAAGTCGACGCAACCGGCTTCCGATATGGCGTCGGCAAGCACTCGGACCAGGCGGCCTTGCAGCAGGAACGGTGCATCGAATGGCGTGAAGTCGTGCGGAACGAGGACATGTGCTGCGACGTTGACTTCAACCCGCCTTCCCGAGTGACCATGAGCCCGGCGAACTTCCAGTTCTGGCGACAAAGTGGGAAGCGCGAACCGGCGAAGCGATACACACTGCGCACGAGCCTCATGGATTACGACGCCGACGACGCCATTCGCTGCGTTCGCTTCAAGAATCGTCACGAATTGCTTGTCGCACTGCTGTGCGGCCTCGCACATCAGGGGTTGCGTTTCAATCCGAGCGCATTCATTGCCGCAGGAATTCATCCCGAAACGTGGCAGCCGCTCGCAAAGGCGCGACGCCCGGCCATGATCTATTTTGCGATCGTCGCCGCACTCGGGCTGCTTGCCTTCTGGACATGGGGGCGCCTGTCGCTGCCATTTTCGCTGGCGATTCTGCTCGTCTCCTTCGCGTACTACTGGACCGAGGGCAAGTACGATTTCTCTCCGGACATCAAGCACTATCCACGCGATCCGATTGTGTTCCGGATCGACGGCGACACGTCTGCCTTCAACCCGGAATCGTAACGGCGCGGGCGATCGCGCATGAATCGCCTTCGTTCGCCGCTGCCGTCACGGGACCGCTCAGCCTCGTGCCGAGTGATCTCCCGAGGTACATTAATTCTGGTTACGCGTCACCGCTGGTTCTGATTGCGCCCGAGCGCTCTAGGCAAATCAATGACCTGCGTGACCGGGCCCGAAGACGTCAAATCCAACGCATGCTTGCGTGTGCACCGCGAACATCCGAACACTCGCTTTTCCAATAGTTCGGGTTACATACGATACTAGTGGGAACTGCGCCGGCGGCCCACTGCGACGAAAGGTGTGCTGTCGTTATGCGACCGCCGCAAGCTGAGTGACAAGCTAAATCTTCGCGTTGCGCAGTCGCAGCGCGTTCGAAATGACCGAAGCGGAGCTTAGACTCATTGCAAGTGCGGCAATCATCGGCGAAAGCAGCAAACCGGTGAATGGATAAAGTACCCCTGCCGCCAGCGGAACCCCAAGTGCGTTGTATACGAACGCGAAGCCAAGATTTTGCTTCATGTTCGCGACGGTTGCCTCGGACAGCTCTCGAGCACGCGCGATACCGCGCAAGTCGCCTTTGACGAGGGTCACCTGAGCGCTGCTCATCGCCACATCCGTGCCTGTTCCCATGGCCACGCCGACATCGGCCTTGGCAAGCGCGGGGGCGTCGTTTATGCCGTCTCCGGCCATTGCGACAACGTGCCGGGCTTGCTGAAGCCGTGTCACCAAGTTGAGCTTGTCTGCAGGCTTCACCTCGCCATGGAATTCGTCGATGCCGAGCTTCCCGGCCACGGCCTTGGCAGTGACTACACCATCACCGGTCGCCATCACGACTCGAATGCCGTTTTCCTTCAACGTCAAAAGCGCTTCTGGCGTTGTCGTCTTTATCGGGTCCGCGACTGCCAGCAGTCCGGCCAAACTGCCATCGACCGCCAAGTACATGACACTGGCGCCTTGCGCGCGCATGCCGTCCGCCTCCCTGGCCAGCGCTTCGACGGATACCGCGTCAGTCTGCATCAGCGCGGTGTTGCCAAGCGCAAGTTTCCTGCCGGAGACAAGTCCCCTCACGCCGATACCCGTAGCGGATTCAAAATTTTCCGTGCGGTCCAAAGTCAGCTTCTTCTCACGGGCAGCCGCAACGATGGCCGCAGCAAGCGGATGCTCACTACCTTGGTCGAGACTCGCGGCCAGACGAAGTACTTCGTCGGTCGAGTATCCGTTTGTGCCCACGGCTCGCTCGAACGCTGGACGCCCCTCTGTCAACGTCCCCGTCTTGTCGACGATGAGCACATCGACCTTGCGCAGATTTTCGATCGCGGCCGCATCTCGAAAGAGAATCCCGGTTGTGGCTCCTTTGCCGCTTGCAACCATGATGGACATTGGCGTCGCAAGCCCCAGCGCGCAGGGGCAAGCAATGATGAGCACCGCCACCGCATTGATGAGACCGAACACCCAGCTGGGCTCCGGCCCAAAGATGCCCCACACGAAGAATGTCAGAAGAGCGGCACTGACGACGCCGACGACAAACACGCCGGCCACCTTGTCGGCCATACGCTGCAGGGGGGCACGGGACCGCTGCGCCTGCGCGACCATCTGCACGATTTGCGACAAGACAGTCTGGGAGCCGACCTTTTCCGAGCGAATGACGAGACTGCCTGTCGCGTTCATCGTTGCTCCGATGACGTGGTCGCCAACGCGCTTCGTGACGGGAATGGGTTCGCCGGTAATCATGGACTCGTCGAGCGAACTCGAGCCATCCGTCACCACGCCGTCCACGGGGACTTTCTCGCCTGGCCGCACGCGAAGCAGGTCCCCCACATGCACATGGGACAACGGAATGTCTTCCTCGGAACCATCCGGGCTGATGCGTCGGGCCGTCCTGGGGGCGAGCCCGAGCAGCGCCTTGATGGCCGCGGATGTTTGCGAGCGGGCCTTCAGTTCGAGCAACTGCCCGAGAAGCGTCAACGAAATGATGACTGCCGCTGCTTCGAAATACACGCTGACCCGGCCGTGCGCACGGTACGTTTCAGGAAACACGCCGGGGAAGATGGTGGCGATGACACTGTAGATATAGGCCGACCCCGTCCCGAGCCCGATGAGCGTCCACATGTTGGGGCTGTGGTTCACGAATGAGCGCATGCACCGCTCGAAAAACGGAAGGCCCGCCCACAGGACGACTGGCGTGGAGATGAGGAACTCAACCCAGCTTTCGGTGCCGGCTCCCATCAATCGCAGGCGATGGCCAAACATCGCCAGCACGAAAACGATGACTGTCAGTGGCAACGTCCACCAGAATCGGCGTCGAAAATCGACCAGTTCCGGATTCTCGCCTTCGTCGATACCGGGCAGGACCGGCTCCAGCGTCATGCCGCACTTCGGACATTGCCCAGGATGGTCCCGGCGAATTTCAGGGTGCATCGGGCACGTGTAGATGGTGCCCTCATGCACTGCTCGTGGCTGCTCAGTGGTCGAGGGCTCGACGTACCTGGACGGCGCGGCCTGGAATTTCGTCAAGCAAGCCTGGCTGCAGAGCGCGTACCACTTGCCATCGTGTTCGCAGCGCAAGCTTGACTCATCGGCCACCGTCATTCCACAGACGGGGTCGCGAAGCGAATCTGCGGGTCGAACGTGCTCATCCTGGCCATGTTGGTGAGGCGCATGCGCGTCGTGTCCGTGGCCGGCGGAATGGCCGTGCTTGTCCGTCTCGCGTGCGTGATGCTCGCCCGATGACAAATGCTCAGAAATCCGTGGGTGATCAAGCTTGTCTTCGCCGGGTTGGCCGCTCATTTGACGCTCCTTTGCTCACCCGTTCCGCTTCCATCGAGGCTCTTCGCCCTGCGCGTTCGATATTGACGTGACGGCCGTGCTACGACGTGAGTTACCTTTACCGAGACTAGCCGGTACCTCGGTTGCGTACAGTGCGACTATATTGTCAATTCATCAGAGGGCGCCACCGACGACGGAGCAATGTGTCGAGCATCATCATCTGCATCATATCCATGCGCATTTCCATACTCCCCTGCCGCGATGACATCGGCATACTGGACGAGTGAGCACTCGTCATTTCCATCATGCACATGCCGTTTTGCATGACTTTCATTTGCTCGTCCATCAGGGCAACGCGTTCTTGAGGCGTCTTGGCGTTCGTCATCTTTTCGTGCATGACGCGCATGGCCTGCATTTGGTCGTCCGCTTCGCGGTTTGACTTGCTCGGCGCTTTTTCGGCTGCTTTGTTCGGATGATGGGCATCGTCGGCAGCCGCCGGCGTACCAGCGATTGCAACGGCACTGACCATGCTAACGGTCGCAATTGTAATTGCGAGTTTTTGCGGGAATGCCGCCTTGTTCTCCGTGAGCATGGTTCTCGAGCGCTGGTCGAACCCTAGAATCACTCTATGCCGACGCCCCTTCGATGGCTTGACGTGGCTCAACGGATCACGCACCGAATTCTTCATATGTTGCGCGGCCGTGGAGCCGACATGCGACCGAGACGGTGCATCACTCCGGGCACGCTCGACAATGCAGCATTGACGTGCATCAACCCTGCGACCGCCGAGCTACTTACGATAGGCAGTGCACCGGTGAGCGGCGGAATGCCGGGGAATACAGGACAGAGGCGCGTCCATGTCGACAAATTTCGCAGCAATCTCCACACGGTGCCGTCTGGCCCGCGCACTTCTGACAGGCGCATTGGCGCTGAGCCTGCTGTCTCTCTCAGGGTGTGGCTATAACGCCATCCAGAGCGAAGACGAACAGGTGAAGGCCAGTTGGTCAGAAGTTCTAAATCAGTATCAACGGCGTGCCGACCTTGTTCCCAACCTCGTCAACACAGTGAAGGGGTACGCGGACCAGGAAAAGGAAGTGCTGGTCCGTGTGACTGAGGCCCGGGCGCAAGTGGGTTCGATTCGCGCCACACCCGAACTCATTGCCGACCCGCAGGCTTTCGCAAAGTTTGAAGCGGCACAGGGTCAGCTCACGTCGTCTCTGTCACGTCTGCTCGCGGTATCGGAGAACTATCCGCAATTGAAGTCGGATGCGAACTTCCGCGACCTGCAGGCGCAGCTCGAGGGTACGGAAAATCGCATTGCCGTGGCCCGCAATCGATACATTCGCGCCGTCCAGACGTACAACACGACGGTACGCTCCTTCCCGAACAATTTGACTGCAAAGGCATTCGGCTATCTGGAACGTCCCAACTTCTCGGTAAGCAACGAAGCCGAGATTTCCAAACCGCCGCGGGTCGACTTCGGTTCGACGCCGGCATCTGCAGGCAGGGGTTCCAATTGAACGTGTTCCGGCTGGCGACGGCCGTCGTCTTGGCTTTCCTTGTCTTGGGGGCTGCCTGCGCCCATGCCGACGTCGTTGTCCCGCCGCTGACATCGAGAGTAACCGACGAGACTGGAACCCTGACCAGCGACCAGATGGCCAGCCTTGAGAAGACGTTGAGAGAGTTCGAGGCGAAAAGAGGCGCGCAGATTTCAGTTCTCGTCGTTCCGACCACGGAGCCCGAAACCATCGAACAGTATTCGATGCGAGTCGTCGAGCAATGGAAGCTTGGGCGCAAGAATGTCGACGACGGCGCGCTCCTGATTGTCGCCAAGAACGACCGAACGCTTCGAATCGAGGTCGGATACGGCCTCGAAGGCGTGCTCACCGACGCGACGAGCAATCGCATCATCAACGAGGCGATAGTTCCGCGGTTCCGAAACGGAGATTTCTACGGCGGCATCACTGCCGGCGTCGACGGCATGATGCGCGTCACCAGCGGCGAGCAGTTACCTCCGCCGCAGCGGCGATATCAGACGAGCGACGGCGCCGGACGGTTGCTTCCGGTCCTCTTCCTCCTGACGGTCATGGCGGGCGGCCTTCTGCGCGCCATGCTCGGGAGACTGCCGGGTGCGGCCGTTACGGGCGGAGTCGTCGGAGTGCTCGCATGGGTTTTATCGGGGGCGCTCTTTATCGCCATCGCGGCAGGGCTGATGGCGCTGCTCTTCACGTTGCTGGGCGGCGGGATGGGAGCGGCGGGTGGGCGCTTCATTGGCGGTAGCGGTGGCCGTTTCGGTCGTGATTCGAATCGCGACATCTTTCGCGGAGGCGGCGGAGGCTTCGGCGGCGGTGGCGCATCGGGACGGTGGTGAGCATGGACCTGAAACGCCTGTTCCGGCATCTCTTCACGACCCACTGGCGGGTCAACAGCGCATTCTCACGGCGGGAGCTTATCGCTATTGAAGAGGCTGTACGTATGAGTCATCGCGCGCACGTAGGTCAAGTCAGGTTTGCTGTAGAGGGTGCGCTGCACATCCGCGCATTACTGAAGGGCACATCTGCGAGGGACCGTGCCATCGAGGTTTTCTCGGACCTCCGGGTTTGGGACACGGAGCACAACAACGGCATTCTTATCTACCTGCTTCTTGCGGACCGCGACGTCGAAATCGTCGCGGACCGCGGCATCCACGCCAAGGTGGATGGCCGCGAATGGGAAGCGATTTGCCAGGCCATGGAGGCGCACTTCCGGCAAGGCCGTTATCGGTCCGGTGTTCTGCGAGGTATCGAGCAGGTGACCGAGCTGCTGCAAAAACACTTTCCACGTCACGGCCCGCGGCTCGATGATCTTTCGAGTGCGCCCGTCGTGATGTGAGTTCCGCCGCTTGACATCGGTTCTCTTCTCGGGCGGAAATTGGCAGCATCAGCGCCCAAGAGATGTCTTGTTGCCTTCCCGATCGCGCGTTGTCCTGTCCGTCAATTCGGGCCAAACTCCTTTGCCAGTAAGGTGTAAAGGAGAGTGCAACGGGTTGCCGTCTGCCGAAGTGGCTGACTATCGCTTCTTTTGTGCCAAGCGTTTTCGACGCTTTCTGCTGTATTCGCTTCCTGCAGCTTGCGTAACGCATTGTCCGAGTACCTCGGATGTCGCTGACTACCACACTCGAACACCAGCATGTTTGCCGGGTTCGGATCCACATCGACGTAGTCCCGTAGAGCCTTACACTTTTGGGGCGGCAAGCTTTAGCTTCTCTGCCACGTGTTGATGACTTAGGTAGTACTTCTTCTGAAAATCGCCTTCGCGAATGGCTGCCGCCGCATCGGGATGCATCGCCTGAAACAACGCGTACGGGAGCGCCTTGTTTCTTTGTGAACCGCACCTTGACGGTTGGGCCTTCGCCAGCGACGTCGCTGGCTAACCCGTTGACATTAATTCTGGTTACGCCATGTCGGGCAACGCTCATCGCCAGGCAGGAGCCTCCGAAACCGAAACCGAATCGAGGCCCCGTAACCGAAATTGATGCAACTCGGCAGTCTCGTCGACATCGCACCACCCGCTACTCTACCGTCACCGATTTCGCCAGGTTCCTCGGCTTGTCGATATCCGCGCCGCGCAGGCAAGCGGCGTGATACGCGAGCAGTTGAAGCGGCACGACGTGCAGGATCGGCGACAGCAGCCCGTAGTAATCCGGCATTCGCAGCACCGACACGCCTTCGCTGTTATCGATCCGCGTATCGGCATCGGCGAATACGTAAAGCTGCCCGCCCCGCGCCCGCACTTCCTGCATGTTCGACTTGAGCTTCTCGAGCAGCGCGTCGTTCGGCGCAATCGTCGCGACCGGCATTGCGTGCGTCACGAGCGCAAGCGGCCCGTGCTTCAGTTCGCCGGCCGGATACGCTTCCGCGTGGATGTACGAAATCTCCTTCAGCTTCAGCGCCCCTTCGAGCGCGATCGGGTAATGCAGCCCGCGCCCGAGGAACAACGCGTTCTCGTGCCGCGAGAACTCCGCGGCCCAGCGCTCGATCTGCTGTTCGAGCGTGAGCACATCCTCGAGCGCGCTCGGCAGCCGTCGCAACTGCGTCGTATAACGTGCGAGTTGCGCATCGTCGACGTAGCCGCGCAGCCGGCCGAGCGTCACCGCGAGTATGAACAGCGCGACGAGCTGCGTCGTGAACGCCTTGGTCGACGCGACGCCGATTTCCGGGCCCGCGCGCGTCAGGAACCGCAGGCCGGTCTGACGCATCATCGCGCTGGTCGGCACGTTACAGATCGCCAGCGTATCGATGTGGCCGAGCGCCTGCGCATACTTGAGCGCGGCGAGCGTGTCGGCAGTCTCGCCGGATTGCGACACGCTGACCACCAGCGTATTCGGCAGCGCGAGCGCGTCGCTGTAACGGTATTCGCTCGCGATCTCGACCTGCGCGGGCAGCCGCGCGATCGTCTCGAGCCAGCGGCGCGCGGTCAGGCCGGAATAGTGACTCGTGCCGCACGCGAGAATCAGCACGTTGTCGATCTGTTCGAACGCGCGCGCGGCATCCGGGCCGAATATCGCCGGATCGAACAGCCCCGCATCGGGAATCGTCGCGGCCACGGCCTGAGGTTGCTCGAAAATTTCCTTCTGCATGAAATGCCGGTACGGCCCGAGCTCGACCGCGGCCTGCGCCGACGAGACGGTCTGGATCGGGCGATCGACCGGCGTGCCGCCGCGCTCGAGGATTCGCACACCGCCCGGCGTCAGTTCGACGATGTCGCCTTCCTCGAGAAAGATGAAGCGATCGGTGATGCCGGCGAGCGCGAGCGCGTCGGACGCGAGAAAGCATTCGTCATCCTTCAGGCCGACGACGAGCGGCGATCCGACCCGCGCGCCGATCAGCCGCTGCGGCTCATGCTTGCTGAACACCGCGATCGCGTAGGCGCCGTGCAGCTGCGACGTCGCATCGCGCACGGCGGCGAGCAGATCGCCGCGATACTTGCTGTGGATCAAATGGGCGACGACCTCCGTATCGGTCTGGCCATCGAACTGGTAGTTCTCGTCAGACAGTTGCCTGCGCAACGTTTCATGATTCTCGATGATGCCGTTGTGCACGAGCGCGATTTCGTCGCGCGAGAAGATCGGATGCGCATTGCAGGTCGCGGGCGCACCATGCGTCGCCCACCGCGTGTGCGCGATGCCGGTGCTGCCGGACAGCCCGGCGCTGCGCACGTGCGCGTCGAGATCGGCGACGCGCGACACGCTGCGCTCTCGGCGCGCCTGCCCGTCGACGACGGTCGCCACGCCGCATGAATCGTAGCCGCGATATTCGAGGCGGCGCAAACCTTCAATCAGAATCGGAACGATGTTCCGTTGCGCGACCGCGCCGACGATGCCACACATGACACGTCTCCTTCCCTGTTTCCGTTCATCGACCGTGCGCCGTCGTGTCAGCGCGATCCGGTCACCGTTACCTCCGCCGTCGTGAACCCGCATTTGGCGGGTGCGAGCGGATCGGTCATCCGGCTTTCGAATGCCAGGTACAGCGCCTCCTCCAGTACGTTCCAGTGCGCGCCATGACGGTACGGGCCCGAGCGCGCATACCAGCAGGCGACGGTGCTCCAGTCGTTCATCTTGTAGGCGACCAGCGCGATCAGCCCCCACGGAAAATCGGAGCCGGCGAGTTGCATCCAGGTCTTGCCGTACTTCTGCATCCACTGCGCATAGATCGTCTCGTTCGACTGGTCAGGCACCTGGATGCCGGACAGGATCGGAAAGATCTGCGCGACTTTCGCCGGATAGAAGCTCGTGTCGCTGATCTTCTGCGTGCTCGCGCGAAAGCCGGATTGCGTGCCGCGCCAGAACACCTTGACGATCGCGGACGACAGCCGGTCGGCACGCTGGCTCCACGGCCCCGCATGCACGTAATCGGCGCGGCGCACGTAATACGCGGCGAGTGCCTGGAACGCGCTGTGCACCTCGACGTTATCCATCAGCAGCGCGACATGCAGCGACGACGAAATCTGATAGACGCCGCTCGCCTTGTCGAGCAGCGTGTCCAGGTGCGCGCCCGCGCGGTTCAGGCTGAGTTCCCAGGCCGCCGGCATTCCGTCGGGCGGCGCAAAGCGCGCGAGCAGCTCGATCCAGGTCGCCATCATCGCGTCGTCCGCGTCGGCTTCCGCGCACGGGCTGGTCAGTCCGCTCTTCACGCAGAAGCGGTCGAATCCGCCGTCCAGACGCTGGCGTGGCAACACCCATGCGATCCATGCGAGTGCCGCCTGGCGGGCATCCATGCGGGTGTCGGCGGCGGCAAGCAACGCCTTCGCCGCGAAATATGGATCGATGCCGGCGCCGTTCAGGCGCACGGTGATCGCACCGTCCGGGCGTTGATACAGCCCGTTCAGCTGAAGTTCGGCGGCGCCGGCGTGCAGCACGGAGCAGCACGCGGCGACGCAACAGGCAACGCGCCACGCATGGCACTGCCTGACGAAGGCCGCCACGCACGCGCGTGCGGCCGGGAAAAGCGCGGGCCGGTTCATGATGGGGGGCTCCTGCGCGGTAGTCCTGCGCAATTCGCCGGGCGCGGCGTTGGCCGCGTCGCGCGCCGGCGAGTGTATCGATGTTGCGGCTCAGTGCACCTTGGCGCTGGTGAACTTGAGGCTGGTGCCGCTATTCGCCGTCACGAGCCAGTACGTCGAGTCGGTGATATTCACGCTGCCGCTGCCTTGCGTGATGATCGGCAACGCATACGCAGCCTTCGGCAGCAGCCACGTCATGTTCGTCAGGCTCGTCGGGTGGCTGGCCGAGAATGCCCAGCCGCTGCCCGTGTCGGTGGCCGACCACGTGACGTTCAGGCGCGCCCGGTCGAAGTTCGTAATGTCGCTCATCGTGTACCAGCGGAACTGTCCCGCGAGCTTCAGCATATTGGCTTGCGTGAAGATCGCGGACAACGTCGACGGGTAGAACGACGCGCCATACGGGTGCGCATAGATCAGCCGGCTCGTGTGGTTCGCGACGACGAAGTTCATCAGCGCGGCGTACCAGTTGTTCACGTCGGTCGTCGGCACCGCGTACTGCTGGAATTCCTCGAACGTCGCGTACTTGCCGAACGGCATCACGGGGTAAGCCCACAGGCCCGGGTTCAGCAGCGCACCGTTGCGATATGCGCGGGTCGGTGCCGAGCCGGTGTGACCGGTGAAGTAGTACCCGTTGAAGCCGTTGCTTTCGAGCCAGTTCACCGACCACGTCGGCGTGTTGCCTTCCGGCGCCGCGTATTCGACGTCGGGCAGGCCCGTCGCAGCCTGAACGGCCTGGTGGTTCATCACCAGGTACTGCGTGAACGTGCTCGCGTTCGTTTCGCTCGCATTCGCCCCCCAGTAGTCGTGAATCCAGCCGCCGTGGCTGCCGACGCGATGCCCCCTGCTGGTGAAGTACTTGAGGAGATTCTGCGCCGTCGGGTTGTTGGCGAGATTGATGCCGTCGCCGTCGCCGAAAGTCGCTTCGTCGGGCCCGGCAGTGACCACGATCGAGAACGGTCCGTTGTTCCACACGCCGAGGCTCTTCAGATAGAGCGCCGGCTGGATCTGGTCGCCCGCGCAGAAGTGCCAGTTGAACACGAGCCCGGCCTGCGCCTTCGGCAGCGGCGACAGCGACGGCAGGTTCAGCATCTGCGTGCCGAAATAATGCAGGTAACCGTGGATCAGCATCCCGTCGGTCTGGCCGTCGAGGTAGGCGAGCGGCAGGTTGACGAACAGCACGCCGCCGTTGCCGTACGGGTTATAGCCGGACACCAGCCCGAAGGTCGGCGACGTCAGGATCGTCGTGCCCGAATACGTGCCCTGCGTCACGAAGCTCGGATAGGTCAGAAAGCCGTACACGTAGCCGGAGATGCCTTCGAGCGTGTCGGTGGTGGCCAGCGTGGACGCAAGCGCGGTCGTGGTCTTGCTGGTCGAGGTGCTCAGCAGCGAACCGGCGGTATACGTGGTGGTCTTCTTCAGCTTGCCGGTCACGGTGCCGGTCAGCTTCGGCAGCGTCTGGGTCAGCACGCCGCTGCCGGTGGGCGGCGTCGTGTACTGGAACCATGCCTGGTGGTTGTAATTGGCGAGGCCGCCCGGGTTCGACGGGCTGGCGGGCAGGAACAGCGCGTTGGTGCCCGACGTCGACGCAGACGTCTTCGACGAGCCGGAGCTGCTCGTCGATGCGAGCGACGTCGTGGGGCTGGCGGTCGTGGTCGCCGAAGTCGTCGTCGTCCATGCCATCGACTTGCCGGGGGGCACCTGCAGCGTGCGCAGCCAGCTGCTCATGCCGGTCACGTTGCCGAGGCCGATCATGTTGCCGCCGTATTGGTCATACAACACGTAGTCGACGCCGACCATGTTGCTGAAACGAGACTTCGGGCTCACGTAGAATCCGGCCGAATTCAGTACGCCGAAATCGTAGACGAGCATCACCTTGCCGCCGTTCAGCGCGTAGTTCTGGATCGCCGTCACGAGCGTGTCGTCGGCCGTCGTATGAATCTGGTCCGGCAGGATCAGGCCGGGATACTGCGACAGCGACGACCCGGCGGCCATGAACTGGCTGTCGGTCATCACCGTGATCTGCAACCCTTCCTCCTGCGCGGTATCGAGCCACGCGGACACGCGAGGATCAGGCAGCGTCAGCGTGTTGGGCACCAACAGGAGAAGCTGGTTGGTGGCCGCCCGAACGCCGCCCGGACTGAATGCGAACGCCAGCGCGAACAGCGCCAATAGTATCCGCAAGAACTTGCCTGACTTTGCCAACATGGTGTGCTCCTCGCTCAAGGAATGGGTGGCGCCACAGCAGCGAAGCGCGTGCCGCCAGCTCGGCCCACCTTGCCCGGTAGATGTGTGCGGCTGCCCAGTTCGTCGAACATCGAGAGACGTCGGCCGTCGGCGGCCGGGCCGTCTTCTCCGTTGGAAAGGAATCGATGCGACGCAGGAAGAGAAGCGAACAACGTGCCATTGGCTCCGGAAGCCCTGTCGTGCTCGCTCCGTGCGTCGCGTGCCGTGCGGTGCGGCAAAAAACGCGGCCGATTCGTTTCACCACTGATACGGCGGCGTTTTCACGCCCCATCAGCGCGAATCATCGGACGGATTCGTCAGCGAGCCGGGCCAGCTCGCGCAGTAGGTGTAGAGCGTGACGAGCAGGCCGATCAGCAGCGGGCCGCCGAGGAGGAAATAGCAGAACGGCAGGAACAGCAACGAGCCATGGTGGATGACGACCGCGTGCAGCAGCATCACGAACGGCAGCGCAAACACGAAGTAGCCGACCACGAGAAGCGATGCGGCGATCTTCTGCAGCGGCGTGAAATCGAGCGGATAGTACAGCGCCGCCATCACCAGCGGAATCAGCGTGATCGCCGCGCCGTGCAGCACGAACATGTCACGCAGATGCAGCATCGGCACATACGGGAACGCGCCCGGTGCGAGCCAGAAATACGCGCAGATCAGCAGCTGCGTGAAGCTCGCGATACGTAACAGATATGCAACGGGCAACCAGTTCGCACGCCGGAAGAACGACGCGCCGAATCCGATCGCGCATAGCACGGCGGTCACGGCAAGCTGCGTGCCGCTCGGCATTCGCGCGGCGAGATCGATCGACAGCAGCAGTACGCGCGGCGCATCGGGCGGGTAGCCGATCACGATCACGTGCAATGCCGGGTCGATCTCGTGCGCCCCCCACGTCATGACCGCGCGCCAGTAGCGCCACGCGAGCGGCAGACCGAGCCACAGCAACGCATAGAGCGTCGGGGTCAGCAGCACGATCGACATCAGCCAGCGCTGCGGATGCGGGTGGATCCGCAGCGAACGGTCGACGGAAGGACGGACGGGATGCGTCTGCATGGCGTCCGCTCCCGCTACCAGCGATAGAACACGCTCAGCTCGCCGCCGATCCGTGAATAGTAGGGGTTATGGTAGTAGTCGAACTCGACTTGCGTACCCCACTTGCGCGTGAACCAGTAGCGCCATTTCGCGCTCACTTCATGACTGCGGAAATCGGCGATCTGCGAACCGGATCCGGTGACCTGGTACGCCTCGCGCCCGAACCCGCCACGCAGCACGATCACGCTCTTGCCGACCTCGCCGTAGGTGACCGCGCCGTAGTATTGCGGCGCCTTCACCGACCCCGGCGAATCGACCGTGTAGTTGGTACCCGCCTCGAAGATCCACTTCGGCAGCGCATACCAGATCAGGCCCGCGTGATACAGCTGATCCCTGTGGCCGCTGCGGTTCCATGCATAGCCCGCGCCCAGCGACACGATCAGCGACCGGTTGGACAGCAGCTTGCGGTTGATCGAGAGGTCGACGCGCGCGCTCGGCAGGATCGTCCCGGACGTGGTGCCGGAAAAACCGATGCCGCCGAACCAGTCCGGTCCCAGGTCCTGCACATACGTCAATGCGCCCAGCTGCGTGCTCTCGCCGAAGCGATGCAACTGCGCCAGCTCGCCGAGTATCGTGCGACCACCGTCCTGATAGACGCCGCGCACGTGCACGCCGTACCAGTCGCCATACCCGTGCGTCAGGTGTGCGCTGGACACGCCGAGCGACATCTCGGCATGCCGTTCGCTCGGCGCCTGCACGTGCGCGATCACGGCGTCTGGCAACGGCGGCCGGTTCGTATCGTCAGGCGAGAATTCCGCGAGCGACGTACCGTCCGGCAGGCCATCGGCGGACACGCGCACGAACGCGGGCGTGTCGAGCATGCGCGGCACGATGACGGGCACGGCGGCGTCGGGCGGCTGCGCGGGTGCCGGCGCGCCGGCATCATCCGGCTGCGCCGCGAGCACCGGCAGCGGGCCGACGGCAACGCCGCACAGCACCGCCAGTGCGGCGACCGGTGCGCGCGAGCGGCGACGGCGGGATCGATCGGACATGGAGGTGCTCCTTAACGGGATGCATGGAACCAGCCGCTGCGGCATGCGACGAGGTCGCCGTGCACGCATGCATGGCCGACGACCGAGACGTCGCGCGCACAGGCGCTGACAGGATGACCGGTGACGCCGATGCGCGCGCCGGTCAGACGCAGCAGCCCACCAGCCGACACGACGCCGTCGATGCAGCTGCCGCTGGCGAGCAGCACGTCGTCCCGCGCGAACACCGAGCCGTGCAGGAATGCATGGCGCTCGAGCTCGACGCGATGCGCCTTGACGCTGCCGCGCAGCACGCAGCCGTCACCGAGCACCAGCGTGCCGTCCACGACGAGGTTGCCCTGCACGACCGTATGTGCGGGCAGACGCACGTCGCAGGAGAGCAGGTAGCGGCCGTGCACGTAGCGATGCGGCAGCCTGGAAAAGTGGCGCGTCAGCGAGACCGCACGGCGCGGCGCGACGGCCGTATCGTCGGCCGGTAGCACCGGCACCTTGCCGAAGACGATCGGCTCGCCGTACAGGCACGCGAAGCCGCCGGCACCATGCAGGTATACCGTTCCGCCCACCACGACGCCGCGCAGCACCGCGCTATCGACGTCGATATGCGGCGCGTGTGCGAGCATGCCGATCGTCGCGCCGGCATGGACGTCGATGCGCTGCTCGGCGAACGCATACGTGGCCCGCGCGCCGCGGTCGAGCGTGATCGCGCGATCGGCATACAGCACGTCCTCGCAATGCTCGTCGTGCACGACGCGGATCTCGTCGTCATGCCGGACCAGGAGCCCGAGCGCGTGCCACGGCGCCGTCGCGGACGAATCGGCCGGCCGCGCACCGCCCACGTGCACGCGCAGCGCATCGCGCCAGCGCGCGGCGAGCAGCGCCTGATCGACGAACGGCCCGTCGCCGATCGGCAGTGCCGCCACGTCGCTGCGCCGGATCAGCTCGTGCAGCAGCGGCAGGAACGGCAGGCTCAGCACGCCTGCCACCGGCACCATCACATTGAAGGTCGTCATCGTTCACCGCCCCGGTTTCAGTTGCCGGCGAAAACGCTCGGTCTTGTCCCATTTCAGTTCGCGCCGCAACGCGGCATCGAGCACGAGCCCCCATAGCGCGGAGACCACGGCCGCGATCGTCACGCAAAAACCGACCACGTTGACCGGCACGAGCCGCAGGCGCGTCGCGCGACCGTCGAGCCGCGCGGCGACGACGATCTCGAAGAACACGCCGAAGTTGCCGAAGGTGCTGAACGCGAACAGCGCGAACAACGACACGAGCAGGCCGAGCGCGGTCGAGTTGACGCCATTGAGCAGATAAAGCGTGATCGCGGTGCCCCACGCGATCGCGAGCAGCGCGGGCATCAGGAACACGCCGAGCAGCAGCGCGCCGTCCAGCCGGCAGCGCCGCGAGATCAGCGGATTGCGCAACACCGGACCGAAATAGCGCAGCAGCGTCTGGTTGTGCCCCTTCGCCCAGCGTGTCAGTTGCCGCGCGCGCACTGCCCAGCGCTCGGGCACTTCCTCATAGCATTCGGCGTGATTCAGGTAGACCGTGCGCCAGTCGCTCAGCAGCAGGCGATAGGTCATGTCGGTATCCTCGGCGAGCATGTCGTCGCACCATCCGCCGACCGCGTCGAGCGCGCCCTTGCGGATGCCGCCGACCGTGCCGCCGTACTGCGGCACCAGATTCAGGTTGTTGCGCGCCTGCTGGTTGACCTGATAGCCGCCCGCGCGCTCGAGATCGAGCAGCCGCGCGAGCAGGTTGCTGTCGGCGTTCTGCGGCACGACGCGGCCCATTACCGCGCCGACTTCCGGATCGAAGAACGGCGCGACGAGTTCCTTCAACAACCCGGGACGCGGCAGGTAGTCGGCATCGAACACCACCATGATGTCGCCGCGGATGAAGCGCAGCGCGTCCTTCAGCGCGGCCGCCTTGCCCGGCTTGCCGCTCTCGCGGTGAAACGGCTTGATGAGCTCGGGCGCCAGCGCCTGCACCTCGTCGATCAGCGCGCGCGTGTTGTCGGTCGAGCGGTCGTTGACCGGAATGATCGTCAGCCGGTCGTGCGGATAGGTCGTCGCGAGCAGCGCCATCAGGCAATCGACGACGACGGCTTCTTCGTTGTGCGCGGCGACGAACACAGTGAGCCGCGGCCATTCGCCGTGGGTAACCGCCTGGTAAGGTGCGTGCTGCGGCTTGAACAGACGGTCGAGACTGAACACGTAATGCCGCGCCGCGTAGACGCAAGTCAGAAGCGTGAACAGCCACAGGTAGGCGACACCGGGGATCAATAGCCAGTCGGGATCGAACGTGACCGGCTCGGTATGGGCTGGCGCCGGTTCGAGCAACGCGTCCGCGTCGGTCGACGCGCGCACCGCGAACGGCGCGGCACCCACATACGCGGTGCTGCGCTCTGCCGCGCCTGCGGCTGGCATGCCGATGCGCACCGCGTCGACGAACGGCCGCGATGCGGTGTCGTGCACGACCTGCGAGCAGGCCAGCACGATCAGCAGCAGGATGCCTTCGACGCAGAGCGACACCGTCCGACGGTTCTTCATGTCCTGGCCCCCGTGCCGGCGACGGCGGCAGCCGAGCGCTTGCGCCCGGGCCGTGAATCGCGCGGATGTCAATGGGAAGTGGCCGCACGTTCGTCGTGCAAGCGCGGGCGTCTTCCGCGCCGGACGAAAGTGTCGTGCCGCTTTCCGGATTCGTTGCTTTGGCGTCCCTGTCCGTCTGCTGTCGTTGGAGCACGTCGGAACGCACCTGTCCGCCCAGAACAAGCAAGCGGCGAGCCATCGGCCGCCGGGCCCCGTGCGGCAAGGACCGGCGATCAGGCAGCGGGCGCGGCCGGGGCGGCGGCCGAGTGTTTTTGATTCACCGGCGAATCAGCTTTTGGCACGGCATGTGCGGTCGGCATCGCGATCCGTTCGCGTTGCGCGGCGAATTGTCTGTTCATCGCACGTGCATCACCTTGAACGATGCCGCTTCGCGACGCGGTCAGTCGCGAAGCGCCGGCGCACGGACCACGGCCGGAAAGCGTGCGCGCTACCACTGGCGCGCGCGCCGGAAGGCCGTCATGCGGGCACGCCAGCCGCATTCCGGCCACGCGTTACAGATACGCAACATTTCGCGCCTGCCGACTCGGGCGGCGCGAGCGATGCGGCACGACGGGCAAATCATTTGTCCATGACCCGATCCGGATGATCGGCGTCGCGCCTTTCATTGCCCAGACAAAATTCGCATATCGAATCGATTCAATGCGCTTCGAAAGACCGGTACCGTTCGGGCGGCAGTCGACGCTCGAGCCACGCCGCCATTCTTCGAATGACGCGACCGGACCGCTCGCGCGCACGGTCGACCGTTTATCTGCACCGTGGACGTCCACCGATGTGACCTTCGTAGCAGTTGTGAAACGTTCCGTAGCGAACCGCGCGTGCCGCGCGAATTGGAACCGGACGCAGGGGCCGCTGGTTTGAATATTGCTGTATGGAAAGCGGGATCACCTTACCGGCGCGTCGGCGCGCGGCAACGCGAATCGTGTGACGGAAGGACGTGGCGATCGACACAGTGAGGAACGCTCATGACGTGATTGACGAGGTGCAAGGGGGCCTCCGTAGTCCGACGATTGCGTGGCGGAGACCGCGCGGACAAGAACGGTGCGCTCGCCCCGCCACATCGCTGATTGTCGCGCGGCCGATGCCGGCCGGCGTGGCCGCACGCGGGGACGGGACGGGTCGCCTGCAACCAAGCTTGGCGCCAGATGCCGGGGCTTCCGGCGCGAAGATGCTCAACGAGGAAAACGATGAAGAAGATCTTGCTTGTATTCGGGACCCGGCCGGAAGCCATCAAGATGGCGCCGCTCGTCCGCGCGCTGAAGTCGCGCAAGGATGTCGACGCCCGTGTGTGCGTTACCGCCCAGCATCGGGAAATGCTGGATCAGGTCCTCACCTTGTTCGACATCAAGCCAGACTACGATCTCAATCTGATGCGCCAGAGCCAGACGCTGACCGACGTGACGACCGGCATTCTTCAGGCGATCGGGATCGTCTTCGACGACTCGCGCCCCGACGTCGTCCTGGTGCACGGCGACACGACGACGACGCTGGCCGTCAGTCTCGCGGCGTTCTACCGCTATCTGCCGGTCGGACACGTGGAAGCGGGACTGCGCAGCGGCGACATCTGGTCGCCGTGGCCGGAGGAATTGAATCGCCGCGTAACCGATGCGGTGTCGTCATGGCATTTCGCGCCGACCGGCCAGGCACGCGACAACCTGTTCAGCGAAGGCGTGCCGGTCGGTGCGGTCGTGATGACGGGCAACACGGTGATCGATGCGCTGCACGACGTCAAACGCATGCTCGACCACGATTCCGTGCTCAATGACAAGGTCGCCGCGCACTTTCCTTTTCTCGATCCGTCCCGCCGCGTCGTGCTGATCACCGGCCATCGCCGCGAGAGCTTCGGCGAGCCATTCCGGCATTTCTGCGAGGCACTCTGCACGCTCGCCAACCGCTATCGCGATGCGCAGTTCGTCTATCCGCTGCACCTGAATCCGCACGTGCGCGAGCCGGCGCGTGCGCTGCTCGGCAGCGTGCCGAATATTTACCTGATCGAGCCGCAGGAATACCTTTCGTTCGTATTCCTGATGTCTCGCTCGTACTTCATCATCACCGATTCAGGCGGCATCCAGGAGGAAGGGCCTGCGCTCGGCAAGCCGGTGCTCGTCACGCGCGAGACGACCGAGCGGCCGGAAGCGATCCAGGCCGGTACCGCGCGGCTCGTCGGCACGGACCAGGAGCGAATCGTCTGGGAGGCGTCGCGGCTGTTCGACAGCGAAAGCGCGTACGAGGAAATGGCGCGCGCGAGCAATCCGTATGGCGACGGCCATGCGAGCGAGCGGATCGTTCACGCGCTGATGCATTCGCCGGGCGCGACTGCGAAGGCGACGAGCTTTTCGCTGGGGGCCGCCGAGATGCCGTTCAACGCGCTCACGCTGGGGTTGCAGGCATTGCGGTCGCCTTGAATCCAGTCATCGGACGATATGCCGACGGGCGACGACGCGCGCTGTCGCCGCCCGTCGTTCGCCGGATGCGAACCGACGTCCCTCGCCGTCGAATCGCGCCGTGCGAACGCCGTCCGCTGCCGTCCGCTACCGGACCACGGCATCGGCCATCGATTGCGCCAGTGCGACGAGCCGCGGGTATATCCGCTGTGACACCACCTGCCTGGCGAAACACGCCTGCCGCGCGTCCTCGGGCACGCGCCCCACGCTGCACGCCACGATCGGGCGCAGCGTCACGCTCTTCCACTGGATATAAACCCGTTCGCCCTGCCGGACCGACACGGCCAGCGTGTTCGGCCCGTCCGGCACGCCGTCCTGGCTTTCACCCAGCAGCCATGCCTTCACCACGCCGTCGGCCGGCTGCCGCTTGACGGGCGACTCGGCGAAGCGAAACGCAGCGGCGTCGTCGCTGAATACGTCCGTGTAAAGCGTTTCATTGTCGAGAATCGCGGCCACGTCGTCCGTCGGCTTGATGCCCGCATCCGCCGTGCTCGCCCACGCCTTCAGCAGCGGAACCGTCGTCACGACGAGATTCGTCTTGCCGTCGGCCGACTTGAAGGCCAGCCCGTCCGGCCCCGGCGGCACCCCGTCGACGGGGCCGACGCTCTGCACCGTGCCCGCCGCCTTCGCGGCAAACCCTTTCGCCCGCACCGTGCCGATGAGCCGGGCGAGCCGTGCATTCACGTCGGCCGTGTACTGCCGGTCGACACTCGGCCGATCTTCCGTTCGCGCCGCCGCCACGGCCGCCGCGGCCTTCTTCCGATAAGCAAGATACGAATCCGCCGGTGATGCGATCACCTTCGCCCCGACTGCGGCGAGCACCGCCGCGACCACCACCGCCCCTACCCCGACCTTCAGTCTTGAAATGCGCTTCATTTTTATGACGTACCGAATCCCGCGCCGACAGCGAAAACGTCTGCCGTGATCCCGCGGCCGACGTCCCTGAGAAGCACATCATTCTAACGTCGTGCGCGCTTCATTCATCAACCTTGAATGCCGATACCAGCCGCGTCAGTTCCGCCGCCTGCTGCTTCAGGCTTTCCGCTGCCGCCGCGCTTTCCTCCACCAGCGCCGCATTCTGCTGCGTCATCTGATCGAGCGACTGCACCGCGTCGCCGATCTGGTCGATGCCGGCGCTCTGTTCAAGGCTCGCCTCGGCGATCTCGCTCATCATCGCGCTGACGCCCTGCACCTGCGATACGACGTCGCTCATCACCTTCCCGGCCTCGCTGACGAGCCGCGATCCGGCGCTCACCGTCCCCGCGCTGTGCTCGATCAGCGCCTTGATCTCCTTCGCCGCCTGCGCGCTGCGCTGCGCGAGGTTGCGCACCTCCGACGCAACGACCGCGAACCCGCGTCCCTGCTCGCCGGCGCGTGCGGCCTCGACCGCCGCATTCAGCGCGAGGATGTTCGTCTGGAACGAGATGCTGTCGATCATCACGATGATCTCGGAGATCCGCTGCGACGCATCGCTGATCTGCTCCATCGTCGTCACGACTTCACCCACGACGTGCCCGCCGCGCGTCGCCGTATCGGACGCGCCGGTGATCAGCTTCGCGGCCGTCGTCGCGGTTTCGGTGTTGTTGCGCACGACCGCCGTGATTTCCTCCATCGACGAAGCCGTCCGCTCGAGGTTGCTCGACTGCCCTTCGGTCCGCTCGCTGAGGTCCGCATTGCCCGACGCGATCTGCGCGGATCCGGTCGCGATCGACGCGGACGCAGCGCGAATGCGGTGAACGAGCGTCGACAACGACGACACGAAGCGGTTGAACGCGTCCGACAGCTGGCCGATCTCATCCTCGCTCTCGACCGTCATCCGGCGCGTCAGGTCGCCCTGGCCGCTCGCGATCTCCGACAGCAGCGTCGCCGCGCGGCGGATCGGCGCGGCGATCGCGCGTCCGACCAGCCAGATCACGATCAGCGCGACGCCGAGGCCCGCGACCGCGGCGACCAGCGCCGCGCTGCGAATCGCACGCGTCACCGGGCCGAGCAGTTCGGCCTGCGGCACTTCGACGACCACATACGCATTCAGCTCCGGAATGAACGACGTCGCGATGAAGCGCCCACCGCCGTCGCCGTCGTAGCTCAGGTACGCATACGGCTTGCCGGCCAGCAGCGTCGACGACGCATCACCGGGCAGCCCCGGTTCGTCCTTCAGGAAGTGCTTGCCGTCGATCAGCGACGTATCGCGATGCATCATGATCGCGCCGTCGGGCCGCACGAGGAACGCGAACCCGGTATCGCCGATCCGGTACGCGGCGATCCCCTTCGCGAGCGCATCGACGGACAGGCTCATGCCGGTCGCGCCGACCGGCGTGCCGTCGAGTTCCACGCGGCTGTTGATGAACATCATGTAGCCGCCGGCCGTGACCTCGCGATCCATGTTCACTTCGTAGGTCTTGCCCGACGCGAGGAAGGTCGCGAGCCACCGATCGTTGTCGGTGACCTTCCGCTGCAGGCCGGCCTCGTTGTAGTAGTTGCCGCTCTTCATCGACACCCACTGCACGGACGCCGCCTTCTGCTCGTCCTTCACGTTCCTCGCCAGCTCGGTCCAGCTGCGCGTGCCGGCGTCGGGCTCGCCGTCGGCTTCCCATTGCAGCAGGAACGCATCGCGCGCGAGGACGCGCGACGCGGCGATCGGCCCGGCCATCTGCCGCTGCACGTCGGCGCGGATGCCGCTCACGGCCGTCGGCAGCTCTTCGCGGACGACGCGATCGCGCACGGCGTTGCCGATCAGGCGGACACTCAACCCGCTCGAGATCGCGACGAACACGAGCAGGCAGCTCGTCATGCTGAGAACCAGCTTGTTCTGAATGGACAGCGTGCGCCAGAAATGCATGGGGAACCCTCGATAACCGCTCGGTCTGAGCCAGCTTGGGTTATCGGCAGGCGCGCGCGGAATCGCATCGCCGGCTTCACATGTTCGTCATGCGGGATCCGATATGTCGTTGACGGATAACCGTCGCGCGCCTGTCGAGGCTCGCACGCTCAATACGCGACGAAGATCGTCACGCGCCGGTTGCGCGCCCGCGCGGCCGCATCGTCGCCCGCGACGAGCGGCTGCGTATCGGCCCGCCCGATCGCGGCGAGCCGGTGAGGTGCGACGCCGCGATCGGCCAGATAGCGCACCACGCTGCCCGCCCGCGCGGACGACAGCTCCCAGTTCGACTCGTATTTCGCATTCGCGATCGGCACGCTGTCGGTGTGCCCTTCGACGAGAATGTCGCCGGTCGCATGCTCGCTCAGCGCCTGCGCGATCTGGCTCAGCACCGGCGTCGCATCGGACAGCAAACGTGCATCGCCGACGTTGAACAGGACCTTCGCGTCGATGCCGATCTCGATGCCGTGCGGCGCGCGCACAAGCGAGATGCGCCCGTTCGACTTCAGCGCGTCGAGCGATGCCAGCCATGCGGGGGCACGCTCGGGCATCGCTGCGTCCGGCGCGCTCGCGGTCCCGCTGTCGTGCCGCGCGAGCGTCTGATAGCGCGCGTCGAGCGCGTTGTATTTCGCGAGCTGCAACACGTACAGCGCGAGAAACAGAACCATCAGGGTCGTGATGAGATCCGCGTAGGAAATCAGCCAGCGTCCGGACTGCGTGCCTTCGGCTTCGTCGTCGCGATCGGCGGCGGCCGAGCCCGCCCGCGCGCCGTCAGTTCGAGCGGTCATGTCGAAGCTCCCGGTGCGTCATGCGAGAGACTCAGCCGCGCGGCCGCGCACGTCGCCGGTCAGCCGCGTCTCGATCGTATGCGGCGATTCCTTGCGCGAGATCGCGAGCAGGCCGTCGAGATAGAGCTTGCGGAAACGCAGTTCGCTGTCGATCTGCGCGCGCAGCTTGCCGTAGAGCGGCAGAAACACGAGGTTCGCAAACGCGAGGCCGTAGAGCGTCGCGATGAACGCGACCGCGATGCCCGGCCCGAGCTGCGCCGGTTCGAGAATGTGGCTCGTCACCTGGACCAGCCCGAGCACCGAGCCGAGAATGCCGAATGTCGGCGCATAGCCGCCGGCCTGCTGCCACACGCGCGCGGCCGCGAGCCGGCTGCGCTCGTATGCGTCGAGCTCGCGGTGCAGCGCGTCCTCGAGCACGGCGGTCGACACGCCGTTCGCGAGCAGTTCGAGCCCGCGTCGCGCGAACGGATGGATGCCGCTCACGTCCATCGATTCGAAGGCGAGCAACCCGTCGAGCTTCGCGCGATCGCCCCACTCCAGCAGGTCGGTCAGGTGCTTGCGGTCGACTTCCTGCGCACGCACGAACGCGAGTCGCAACTGTTTCACCGCATCGAAGAACCGCGCCCACGTGTTCTGGATCATCACCGCGCCGAGCGTACCGCCGAGCACGATCACGAGCGCCTCGAACTGGAACAGCGTCGAAAAATGCCCGCCTTCCAGTGCGAAGCCGAATACGATGGCCGCGCCGCCGAGCAGCACGCCGGCCAGGGTCAACAAGTCCATAGGTGTCTCCGTCGGGTCGCGCGTCACGCGTCGGATGAAGCCAGCGGCACCGGTGCCGCACCTGCCGCCGGCGCCTTGGCCGCGCGCACGGCATCGAGCACGCGCCGTTCGATCTCCTCGACCTCGATCGGGTCGAGCTTCAGCTCACGGCGCATCACCCACGACACCTCGTTGCGCCGCGCTTCCGTCATCACGGAGAACAACTTGTCGGCCACCGCGCGATCGTCGAGGCTCGCGATCAGCTTTGCGAGATCGTAGGTATCGAATGCGCTGATCACGTCGAACAGCGTACGCTGATCGACCCACACGATATCCTCGAGCGCACGCACGTCGCCGCCGGCGCGCGGGCTGCGCCGCGAGAAATACGCAACGCCTTTCTGCTCGACGTAACCGAGCACTTTCGACTTGCGGAACGCGAACACCTCGTCGGCGATCTCGCCGTGCGACAGCTTGTTGAGCAGCAACTTCCGGTCGACGCCGATCAGCGCCTCGAGATCGGCCAGTTCGATCAGTTCGAGCTCGCTGTTGATCGACAGGTCGAGATCGTGATCGGCGACCTGCTGCGCGCGATCGACCACGCGCGCGGCATCGAACGTGACGACCTGGCGCGCATCCGAAGACGCCGTGTAATCGGCCGCGCCGCCGGCATGGTCGGCCTGCGCGGCTTCGATCGTGACGAGATTGAGCTTCTCCATACGGCGCAGCATCGCAAGCACGTGCGGGCGCGAATGGCCGGCGATCGCGCGGCAGCGGCGAATCACGTCCGCGAGCGGCACCGATGCCTCGGCCGCTTGCGCCTGCATCGGCCGCCGCGACCACGCGTCGTCCGATCCGCGCGTGTCGGCACCCGCCATCAGCGACAGCACATGCGCATACGACAGCACGCCCGGCATGAAGTCCGCGTGCGTATAGGTCGCGAGCTGGTCGTCCTTACGCTTCACGCGCCGGATCATCGTGCGCACGACGTGACGGAGCAGCGCCGACACGTGCTCGATTTCCTCGTCGAGCAGCGCGGCCGGCACGACCGTGAGCTGACAGAACGACAGCGCCTTCGCCGTATGCGCGCGCGGCTCGGATGAGAGCAGCGCGGATTCGCCGAAGAACTCGCCGCGCCCGAGCGTCGCGACGACGACACGCTTGTCTTCGCAGCGCGTCGACAGCTCGACCTTGCCGTCGGCGATCAGAAAGATGACGGGCTCGCCGGCGAAGCCCTCCGAGTAGATGATCTCGCCGGGCGCGGCCGTACGCGTCCAAGATTGCTGACGATTCAAGATGGTTCCCCTGCTGCGCTGGTTGTTGCGGACTGCGCGTCGCATGTCACATGCATGCGATCGACAGTCGTCCCCGTGCCCGCTTAACGTCATCCGGACCGGCATCCTTTAGGGAATTCGTGCTCGTTTCCAGCAAAAATCAACGTGAAACGTTTGCGAGCTGCACGGCCGCAGCGGTGATTCGTTTCGATGGACGTGCCTGCGTCCGATTCAGGGAACGAAGGTGCGTCGCGCGTCAGAACTCCATGTCCAGTTCGTCGATGTCTTCCTGCTCTGCTTTCGCGGCATCGATCCACTCCGCGACGAACGGATGCGCGAGGATGCGCATGCAGTACTCGGCGATATCGGGTTCGAGTTTCACGTCGTAGGTCAAGAATCGCGTGACGACCGGCGCGTACATCGCATCGGCGACACCGATCCGCTCGCCGAACAGCCAGGGGCCGCCGTATGCGGCCAGACAATCGCGCCAGATCGTCACGATGCGTTCGATGTCGTGCTGCGCACGCGACCAGATCCGGAAACCGGGAAAATGCGCGCGCAGGTTCATCGGCAGCGCGGAGCGCAGCGCGCTGAAACCGGAATGCATCTCGCCGCAGATCGACCGGCAATGCGCGCGCGCATGCCGGTCGTCGGGCAACAGTTGCGCCTGCGGCCGGATCTCGTTCAGATATTCGGCGATCGCGAGCGTGTCCCACACCCTGCTGCCGTCGTGCGTCAGGCACGGCACGAGGATCGACGGCGACAGCAGCAGCAGTTCCGCGCGCGATGCCGCGTCGATCGGCGCGCTGACGGTCTCGAACACGAGCCCGCTCAACCTTGCGAGCAGCCAGCCGCGCATCGACCACGACGAGTAGTTGCGGCTGCTGATGGTCAACGTCGTCTGTCCGGTAGCTTCCATGTCGCTCTCCTGCTGATTGCCGTTCGTGCCCCTGCACCGAAAGCGCGCCGCGCCACGCGAACCGCACCACGCCAGTGCGGCGCGTTCGCCGAACTGGCGCACCGCCGCACGGTGTGGCGGCACGGCCGTTACCCCGAACCGCTGCAGTTGCGCGTGGCGTTCGGTCGTCCGGCTGCACGGAGCCACATGGGTCGCCGTGTGAGTCGCCGTGTGAGTCGCCGTATTCGCAAACCGCGTGCAACGCGCGTGCCAGCCGCATGCTGGCATACGGCTTGCCTCGCTCCATGCAACGTGACGCAACGAGCGAAGACCATGAACCTGCTTGCCTATCCGTTCTACCAATGGTCTGCCGAATGCCTGCGTCCGGCGCGCGCATGGGCGGCCGCCACACGCGCGACGATGTCGATGTGGCCGCCCGCCACGTCGACGCCGACGGGCCGCATGGTCGACGCGCTGTGCGAACTGCTCGAATGCTGCGCGTTCTCGCACCGGCGCCCGCCGTTCGGCATCGCGTCGGTGGTCGTCGACGGCGAATCGGTGCCGATCGTCGAGGAAGCCGCGGCGGCCACGCCGTTCGGCACGCTGCTGCATTTCCGCAAGGCGCGGCCGGTTGCGCGCCAGCCGCGCGTGCTGATCGTCGCGCCGATGTCCGGGCATTTCGCGACGCTGCTGCGCGGCACCGTCGACACGATGCTGGCTGATCACGACGTCTACATCACCGACTGGCACAACCCGCGAGACATCCCGCTTTCGGCCGGGCGTTTCGGCTTCGACGAATACGTCGGGCACGTGATCGATTTCATTCACCAGATCGGCCCGGACGCGCACGTGCTCGCGATCTGCCAGCCGACCGTCGCCGCGCTGTCGGCAGTCGCGCTGATGGCCGCCGGCGGAGATCCGACCCAACCCGCGAGCCTGACGCTGATGGCGGGGCCGATCGACTGCCGCGTGAATCCGACGAAAGTCAATGCGCTCGCCACGAGCCGGCCGATCGAATGGTTCGCGCGCAACCTGATCAGTGTCGTGCCGCCGGGCTTCGTCGGCGCGCAGCGTTGCGTGTATCCGGGCTTCGTGCAGGTCGGCGCGTTCATGTCGATGAACCCCGACCGCCATGCCGCTTCGTTTGCCGACCTCTACTACGAGCGTGCGAAAGGCGACTTGGCGAAAGCCGACACGCTGCGCCACTTCTACGACGAATACTTCGCGACGGCCGATCTCACCGCGGAGTTCTATCTGGAAACGGTCGAGAAAGTATTCCAGCAATACGCGCTCGCGCGCGGCGAGCTGATGGTCGGCGACCGGCTGGTGGAACCGGCGGCGATCCACCGCACCGCGCTGCTGACGATCGAGGGCGAGAAGGACGACATCTGCGCCGTGGGCCAGACGGTGGCCGCGCAGGAGCTGTGTTCGGGATTGCCGCCTTACCTGAAAACGCACCACGTGCAGACGGGCGTGGGTCACTATGGCGTGTTCAACGGCAGCCGTTGGGAAACGCAGATCTATCCGATCGTACGTGCGACGATCCATGACAACGAACCGTACGATCGCAGCGCCGATACGGACGGCGGAGCGAGCGGCGCGCACTACGTGACGCTGCGGTCATTGCTCGACGCGCGCGCGGGCGGTCACGATGCGGCGGCCGCCGCGACGCAATCGGATCGCGTGCACTGAACCCGCGCGGTACGGCAGCGCTCCGCGCGGCACATCGGCGCTGTAAACGAATCGCCCCGCACGGATGGCGGGGCGCGATGTCGGTCAGTGCGCGAGCGGCCAGGGCTCGCGCACGCCGTCGATATTACGAACAGGCCTTGCCGTGCGATGCGTGGTAACCCTTCGCCTTCGCATCGGCTTCCGACATGTAGCTGCCGTGCTTCGTCTTGCCGTAGTACTTGTCGGTCGAGCAGTGGTAGACCTTCGTGCTGTCGTTGGCCCACACCTTGCCCGCGCCGCCGCCGGGCGCCGCTGCCGCGGTCGTCGCGGGCGCGCTCTTCGCCGGTGCCGCGCCCGATGCGGCGGAAGCGGAAGCCGCGGTCGCGGGGGCTGCGGCCGGTGCGCTGGCCGCGGCTGCCGACGATGCGCCGTACCACGTCTTCACGCCCTTGTGACCGGCGCATGCGCCCTTCTTCGACGCGCCCGAATAGAACGAACCGTCCTTGCACAGCCCGGTCGTGCCGGCCGGCGCGCTGGCCGGAACCTGTGCGAACGCACCGATCGACATGCCCATGCCCGCGACGAGCGCGGCGATCAACATCGTCTTTTTCATAGTCCTCTCCTGATTTGCCTGAATGGGAACAACGTCCCGAAGCGATGCGGGGAATACCGCGCCGCGGGTCAACGGACCCAGCGGCACACGCGGTGATGGTGGTGATCGAAATGGCACACGCGGTGCGAATGGGCTTCGGCCAGCGCCGGCACGAGCGCGGCGCAGGCGACGGCCGTCACGGTCAGGATCTTCGCGATGCGGGTCATGACATTCTCCTGGGTAAGCCAGCCGGCGCTCCGGCTGTTATCCCCTTAACGCCGGCCGCCGATGCGCCGTGCACCGCACCCGTGTCGAATTGACGATCTTTGACAGCGTGTAACGAAACGTCACGCGTGACTGACAAACAACCGTCAGTTCTTTCCATTTCATTACATGGCGAATGCTTTGGATATCGAATGACCGAAGCAGGACGAGGTGTCCGGACAAGATCAATAAAAAAACCGCCCGAAGGCGGTCTTTCACTGGCACGTGGATGCCTCGCGTGCGAAGCAACGGTGGCTACGCGCCCGTGTCGCCCCATGGCGTCGGCGCAGGCACTTCGCATGGCCCGTCGACGTCGATCGACTTGAAATCGGCCGGCCCGACGATCTCCAGATACTCCATGTCGGGCGAATAGTCGAACAGGTAATGCACGATTCCCGGTGCCTGGTGCACGCAGTCGCCGGCGTTCACCAGCGTCTCGCGGTCGCCGTACATGAAGCGCGCCCAGCCCTTCAGCATGATCACGATGTGGAACTCGGCCTCGTGACGGTGCCAGCCGGTGCCCGCCGCCGGTGCATGATTCGCCCTGACGAGTTGCGCGACGACCTTGCCGTTCGTCGCGGCCGCGATGCCGAGATCGCGATACAGGAAGAAGTCGCGCAGGCCTTCGCCTTGATACGCGGTGTCCTGCGGCCTCACGTGGGAAAACGCGGTAGGGGTCGGCGTGCTCATCGCGGTGCTCCTCGATCGAAAGAGTCATCCGGGACAAGCATTTAGCGTTCCAGGCCGCAGCAGCGCCCGCTTACTTGAGCCGCCCCGACAGGAACTGCCCGAGACGCTCGCTCTTCGGATTGACGAGAATCTCCCGCGGATCGCCCTCTTCCTCGATCTTCCCCTGGTGCAGGAAGATCACGTGGTTCGACACGTTGCGCGCGAAGCCCATCTCGTGCGTAACGACGACCATCGTGCGGCCCTCCTCGGCCAGCTTCTGCATCACCTTCAGCACTTCGCCGACGAGTTCCGGGTCGAGCGCCGACGTGGGTTCGTCGAACAGCATCACCTCCGGTTCCATCGCGAGCGCACGCGCGATCGCGACACGCTGCTGCTGTCCGCCCGACAGGTGCGACGGATACATGCCTTCGACGCGCGGCGCGAGGCCGACCTTCTCCAGATACTTGCGCGCCCGCGCGACGGCCTCTTCCTTGCCGATCCCGAGCACGGCCATCGGCGCCTCGATCACGTTCTCGAGCACCGTCATGTGCGCCCACAGGTTGAAGTGCTGGAACACCATCGACAGCTTCGTGCGCATGCGCTGCAGCTGCTTCTGGTCGGCCACGAGCAGCGAGCCGTTGCGGTCGCGCGTGGTCTCGATCGGCTCGCTGCCGATCGTGATCTGCCCCGAGCACGGCTGCTCGAGGAAGTTGATGCAGCGCAGGAACGTGCTCTTGCCGGAGCCGCTCGAGCCGATGATGCTGATCACGTCGCCGGCCTTCGCCTTCATCGACACGCCCTTCAACACCTCGTTGTCGCCGAATTTCTTGTGCAGGTTGTCAACGGTGAGCTTGTACATGCTTGGTCCTTCCTTGCGAATCTTGCGAATGCGTTAATGGCCGCGCGGCGACAGGTACGCGAGCCAGCGCGTCTCGAGCTTGCGGAACGCCCAGATGAGCGCGAACACGACGATGGCGTACAGCACGGCCGCGATGCCATAAGCCTGGAACGACATGTACGTGGCGGAGTTGACATCGCGCGTGACCTTCAGGATGTCGGGCACGGTCGCGGTGAACGCGAGCGTCGTCGCGTGCAGCATCAGGATCACTTCGTTGCTGTAGCTCGGCAGCGAACGGCGCAGCGCGGACGGCAGGATGATGCGCGTATAGAGCTTGAAGCGCGACATCCCGTAAGCCATCCCGGCCTCGATCTCGCCGGCCGACGTCGCCTTGATCGCGCCCGCGAAGATCTCGGTCGCATACGCGCATTCGTTCAACACGAACGCGAGCAGCGTGCAGTTCATCGCGTTGCGGAAGAACGTGTCGAGCAGCACGTGGTTGTGCACGACCTGCAGGCTGTAGATGCCGGTGTAGCACATCAGCAGCTGCACGTAGAGCGGCGTGCCGCGGAACACGTACGTATAGAGCCACACCGGGCCGGAAATCCAGCGGTTCGACGACGCGCGCGCGATCGCGAGCGGCACGGCCAGCGCGAAGCCGAGCGCGATCGACACGACCAGCAGCCACAGCGTGATCGCCAGGCCGCTGAAGCGGTAGCCGTCGGTGTAGAGATAGCTTTGCCAGTACTGGCTGATGAGTTCGATCACAGTGCAAGCCTCCGGACGCCCACGGAATAACGCTTCTCGAGGTGGTGCAGCACGACGTTCGACACCGTCGTGATCGCGAGGTAGATCGCACCCGCCGCGAGCGTGAAGAAGAAGAAGTCGAGCGTGCTCTTGCCGGCATCCTGCGACGCCTTCACGACATCGGCGAGGCCGATGATCGACACGAGCGCGGTGGCCTTCACGAGCACCTGCCAGTTGTTGCCGATGCCCGGCAGCGCGAAGCGCATCATTTGCGGGAACATGATCCTGTGGAACACGCGCCAGCCGCTCATCCCGTATGCGAAGCCGGCTTCGAGCTGGCCGCGCGGCACCGCGAGGAACGCGCCGCGGAACGTTTCGGTGAAATACGCGCCGTAGATGAAGCCGAGCGTCACGACGCCGGCCACGAACGGATCGATGTCGATCTGGTCCCAGCCGAGCAGGTCGGTCGCGTCGTTCAGCAGGATCTGGATCCCGTAGAACAGCAGCAGCATCAGCACGAGATCGGGCACCGCACGGATCAGCGTCGTATAGAACGTGCCGACCGACCTGAGCACGCGGTTGGTCGACAGTTTCGCGCCCGCGCCCGCGAGGCCCAGTATGAGCGACGCGGCGAGCGACAGCACCGCGAGCTTCACGGTCTCGACCGTGCCGGCCCACAACAGCGGGCCAAATCCTTGGAAGATCATGTTTGGGATCCAGAACGATGTGGCTGGATTGTCAATAGCCATTACGCGCGCATCAAACGATATCTGCGCATTACCTGATGTCGTCCGCTCATCAAGCCGGACGCGTCATGCGAAGCAAGCGGCACCCGGGAACCGACACGACACGGCGCGCCGCAGCGGAGGCGCGCCGCATCGACGGTCAGCCGCCGTAGACGTCGAATGCGAAGTACTTCTTCTCGAGCTTCTTGTACGTGCCGTCCTTGATCATGTCGGCGATCGCGTGGTCGATTTTCGCCTTCAGGTCGGCGTCGTCCTTGCGCAGCCCGATGCCGGCGCCGTTGCCGAGCGTCTTCGGATCGTCGATGTCCTTGCCGGCGAATTCGAAGTTCGCGCCGCGCGGCGTCTTCAGGAAGCCGAGGTCGGCCTGCACCGCGTCCTGCAGCGCGGCGTCGAGGCGGCCGGACATCAGGTCCTGGTACACGCCGTCCTGGTTCTGGTAAGGCACGACCTGCACGCCCTTCGGCGCCCAGTAGGCCTTCGCGTAGGTTTCCTGGATCGTGCCCTGCTCGACGCCGACAGACTTGCCCTTCAGCGATTCGGCCGTCGGCTGCAGGTTCGCGCCTTTCTTCGCGACCAGGCGCGTCGGTGTGTTGAACAGCTTGTCGGAGAACGCGATCTGCTCGGCGCGCGCCGGCGTCATCGACATCGACGACAGCACGCCGTCGAACTTCTTCGCCTTCAGCGCCGGGATCATCCCGTCGAAGTCGTTCTCGATCCACACGCATTTCGCCTTCAGCCGTGCGCAGATCTCGTTGCCGAGATCGACGTCGAAGCCGACGACCTTGCCGCTTGCGTCCTTCGATTCGAACGGCGGGTAGCTGGCGTCGACGCCAAACCGGATCGTCGACCAATCCTTGGCGTGGGCACCGACCGCGAGGCAGGCAAGGGCAATACTGAGCGCGAGTTTCTTCATGGCGTTCCTGTCATAGGCGAACTGGGCACGGGTCCGGTCGGGCGTCGCCGCCGCGAACCGTTCCAACCCGGAAGCCACCCGTCCGGTGACTCCCGAAGTTGTACATACAACTTTGCCTTTTTCAGGTCACCGCCAGCAATCCGTGTTTATCTCTGGTTCTTTGCAAATAAAACCTGTTGCGGAGCAAAGAAACCTGTGCTTTCGTTTTAGAGCAAAGAAACCTGTTTTAGGCAGACTGTGACGCCGTTGGCCCGGCAAAGAAACCTGTTCTGACGCTGCCAAACCCTTGTTTCTATTGGACTCCTCCGGCTCACGTCTAAAACGTCGCCTAGTCCCCATGACGCGCGCAGCCGTACCTCTTCCGCAGTGTCGGCGCGTCTTCCCTAAAATCCTCGCCTCGCCCTGCAATGAAATCAATTACTTAGCAGACTTGGTGCAAAGAGATCTGTCGCTGAGGTTCGCGTTTGCAAATGAAATCCGGACTATGGCGAACGCCGTCGAAAGGATTGCTGCGGAGTTCGAGCTTGAGGGAGCGGACGACGACACGAAGTTGCGTCGCCTGCTGTGAGAAATTGGGTGCACGGGCAATTGACCCCGGTCTCTGCGAGGCTTTGCCGCCAAGGTGATTTGCGATGAATTCATCGACTTCGCACGCAAGCTGCTCGTATCTGAGCGCAATCGCTCGACCAGCCCGCCGCTTCCTTGGCGCTCATCGGGACTCCGCGCCGGCCCTTCCAATTTAGACGAAGACGAGCAGTCTTTCTCGACCGTGCCGGGTGCGGGACATCGCGAGTATCAAGCCGCTTTATGGTCACCAAGAAGGCGCCGAAATCGGCTACAACTCGCACAAGCCGGGCCGGCCGTCTCACGACCTGAAACTTGTACTGGGTCGGCAACCTGCGGTTGGTGCTGGACGTGCAGGTCAGACGCAGCAAACAGCACACGTCGAATGCACGCGCTATGGCCTAACGCTCCTGCTCGACGAATCGACCGATGGGCGCCCGCCGCTGGTGTGCGGCAGATGGCGAACGGCCCTGGCGAGCCGCTTACCTTACTCCCCACTCCCTCGAATTGCTTCATGAGAAGCCTACCTGCGAAGACATGCCCCAGCGGAAGTTCGGGGACGTCCGTAATTGCCTTGAGCTAGATGAAACCTATGACCAGCGCTGCTATGGTCTTCCAATCGTGCGATGTCCGGAAACCTGCCGGCGAACGGTCGACCAAAGCATTCGAAATCAGGAGCCGCTGTCTCTCGGGGGCAATGACGTGGGTGAGGTCGACTACTTGCGATAAAAACCTGAAGGAATTGAGGTTACTGGCAGTGCGGACTGATCTACGGCACCCGCATTGCGCAAAGGGCCACATCACAATTCCCCGACAAGCTATTCCTTTCGGCGGAGCCCGTACCAGACTCGCCCCTTCGATTCGGTCACAAGGACCCGATAACGAAAACCGGTTGCATCCGCTGCGGCTTTTGCCTTGTCTAGCACTTCTTTTCGATTAAATTCCCCGGCGAAATCGTACTCGGCATCAGGAAGTACGTACGGCTCCCCGTCGCCCGACTCAATCAGCCTGCTAAACCCTTGGAGCTGCATCTGTTCGTGAAGGACGTCGTAATCGTTTGGGGTTGCGCCGACGAGTTCGACGCGAAGTGTGAATTTGCCCATTCAGCCCGGCTTTAAGAAAATGAAGCGGCCATCACGCGTTCCTTAACCGCACGACACTGACAGTGGCGGCGTGAACCGGATACGTTCGACCCGCTGCTGATCGCGAAGGGCGAGCGCCGTTTCACCGGCTTCGACGACAAGATCATCGCGATGTACGCGCGCGGCATGAGCGTGCGGGAGATTCAAGGCTTCCTGCTGGAGATGTACGGCATCGAGGTGTCGCCGGACTTCGTCAGCACGGTCACCGACGCGGTGATCGACGAAGTGCGCGAATGGCAGCAGCGGCCGCTTGAGGCGATGTATCCGGTGGTGTTCTTCGACGCGCTGCGCGTCAAGATCCGCGACGAAGGCGTGGTGCGCAACAAGGCGATCTATCTGGCGCTGGGCGTACGCCGCGATGGTACGCGCGACGTGCTGGGCCTCTGGATCGAGCAGACCGAGGGCGCCAAGTTCTGGCTGCGCGTGATCAACGACCTGAAGCTGCGCGGCGTGTAGGACATCCTGATTGCCGTGGTCGACGGCCTGAAGGGCTTCCCGGAAACGACGGTCCAGACCTGTATCGTGCATCTGATCCGCAATTCGTTGGACTTCGCGAGCTGGAAAGACCGGAAATCGGTCGCGGCGGCGCTCAAGGAGGTCTACCGGGCGCCGACAGCGGAGGCGGCCGCCGTGGCGCTGGACGTGTTCGACGCCGGGCCGTGGGGCACGAAATACCCGCCAATCGCGATGCTCTGGCGGCGAGCCTGGGAGCAGGTGATTCCGTTCTACGCCTTCGCGCCGGATATCCGGAAAATTGTATATACGACCAACGCGATCGAGTCGCTGCACATGCAGTTTCGGAAGATCATCAAGGCGCGCGGCCACTTCCCTTCGGACGAGGCCGCGCTCAAGCTGATCTGGCTGGCGTTGCGGAACGTCGTTGCCAAATGGACGGGCTCTCGGCACGATTGGAAGAGCGCGATGACCCAGTTTGCGCTGCTTTGCCCGGAGCGATTCAACACCGGAATCTGAGTCTTAACCCGCTTCACACACGAAATTCCAGATACCTCCCCGCCCCTCGGTGCAACGCAGTGAGATGGTCAGTCGAGCCCGCCTTGGCAAAGGTATTTGATGCTCAGGTAATCGTCAAGCCCGTACCTAGATCCTTCGCGACCATAGCCCGATTCCTTTACGCCGCCAAATGGAGCCGCTTCGCTCGCCACAGCACCTTCGTTGATGCCGACGATGCCTACTTCCAGCTTGCGCGCCACGCGATCGATACGGCGCACGTCGTTCGTGTAGAAGTAAGCAGCAAGACCGAACGGCGTATCGTTTGCGATCGAGATTACTTCATCTTCGTGAGCGAAGCGGAACAGCGGCGCGACCGGACCGAACGTTTCCTCGCAGCACAGCATCATCCCGTCGCTCGCGTCGGCGAGCACGGTCGGCGCGTAATAGTTCGGCCCCAGTTCGGCGAGCCGCTTGCCGCCGGTGAGTACGCGCGCGCCTTTTTCCACGGCATCCTCGACGTGCTTCGAGATCTTGTCGATCGAACGCTCGTTGATCATCGGACCGATCTGCGCCCTCGGGTCCGTTGCCGGCCCCACGTGAAGCGCAGCTACGCGCTGCGCTAGCAGATCTCCGAATCGTTCGTATACCGATTCATGCACGTAGACCCGGTTTGGGCACACGCAGGTCTGGCCGCCATTGCGGAACTTGGCCGCCATTAGGCCGTTGACGGCAGCGTCGAGGTTGGCGTCCTCGAACACAATGAACGGCGCGTTTCCGCCCAGTTCCAGGGAGAGTTTCTTAAGCGTGGCAGCCGATTCGCGAGCCAGATGCTTGCCCACGGCCGTCGAGCCCGTGAAAGTGATCTTGCGCACGCGGTCGTCGGCGAGCCAATCGCCCACGGCGGCAATGCCTTCGTTCCGCGCGGCCGAGATCATGTTGAGCACGCCGTCAGGCAAGCCCGCCTCCTGTGCGAGCGCGGCTAGCGCGAGCGCCGTGAGCGGCGTGTCCTCGGCAGGTTTCGCCACAACCGTGCAGCCGGCTGCGAGCGCCGGGGCGATCTTGCGGGCGATCATCGCGAGCGGAAAATTCCATGGCGTAATCGCGGCCACCACGCCGATCGGCTCCTTGACGGCGATCATGCGCTTGCCGCGTTGCGTCTGCGGAATGATGTCGCCGTAGATTTTCGTCGCCTCTTCGGCGAACCACGCGACATACGACGCGCCGTACCCCACTTCGCCGCGCGCTTCGGCGAGGGGCTTGCCCTGCTCCATCGACATCAGGCGCGCGAGATCTTCGGTGTTCTCGACGATGAGCGCATGCCAGGCGTTCAACACGGCCGCGCGTTCGCGGGGCAGCTTGTCGCGCCATGCTGGCAGCGCACGTACCGCCGCGTCTGTGGCCGCGCGAGCGTCGGCGGCAGCGCTGTTCGCCACCTCCGCGAGCGTCGTCTGCGTGGCCGGATTCGTCACCGCGTAACAGTTGCCATCGGCTGCAGGAATCCACTTTCCGCCGATAAAATTTCCATGTCGAACCAGTTCGCCTCGCGTCAAATATAAACTCACTGCGCTCTCCTTTATACAATAGATACTTTGGCGTCGAAATCGTTAGATTTCCAACGTAATATGTTCATCTACCGAGTGCGATTGCGCCCTCGGCTCTTGCGTCTGACGATCGAGCCATTGCGCGAGGTGGAGAGCCGTGCGGCCCGTCGTGTTGCGAATCTGCGAACGGCAACTGAACCCGTCGCTGACTATCACTGCGTCCTTCTGCAGCGCGTCGATCACGGGCAAGAGTTCCGAGCCAGCCACCTTTCTCGCGAGATCCGCCGTCTTCTTGTGATATCCGTATGCGCCCGCCATGCCGCAGCAACCCGTGGGCAGTACGGAGCCCTTGTTCGTCGCCTGCCTTAGCAGTTGCGTTTCGCCATTCATGCCGCCGCACGCCTTCTGATGGCAATGGCCGTGGACGTGCACATCCTCGTCGAGTTTCGGCAGCCTCACGCCATTTTCGTGAAGCAATTCGGCGAGCGTCTTTACGGACTTGGCAAGAGCGTGCGCGCGTGCGTCTTGGGGGAACAGCGCACGCAACTCGTCGCGGAATACCGATAGGCAACTCGGTTCGAGCACGACCACGGGCAGCTTCGCGTCAATCACACTCGTCATCTCCGAGATGATCCTTTCGAGGTTGCGTTTCGCTTCGTCGAGCAGTCCCGCGTCGTACATCGGGCGGCCACAACACACCTGCTTACTCAACAGACGCACCTCGAAGCCCGTCGATTCCAGCACGCGCACCGCCGCTTCCATCACCTCCGGGGTGAAGCCGCTGTTGAACGTGTCGGTCCACAGCAGCACCGGCGTGCGCTTCGCGCTTTCAGGCTGTGCAAGCAGGCGCTTCGCGAGTTCACCGTTGCGGAACGTCTTCGCGGCGATGGCTGGAAACTTCACGTCCTCGGCAAGACCAAATTTCGCGCTGACCTTGCGGAACGCTGGATTGCGCATTAGCGCGTTCGCCACGCCACTCACATGCGTCGCCGCCGGCAGCCAGTTGCCGATGCGGCTGACTATTGCGTCCACGACGTGACGGCGTTTGTGCTTGTGGTACTCGTAGAGAAAGTGACTCTTGTACTTCGCGATGTCGACATGCGTCGGACAATCACTGCGGCAGCCCTTGCATGCAAGACAGTGATCGAGCGATTCCTTCACGGCCTCACTCTGCCAGCCGTCTTCGATCACTTCACCCTTGAGCAATTCGAACAGCAAGCGCGCGCGTCCACGCGTCGAATACTTCTCCTCGCGCGACGCACGATAGCTTGGGCACATCGTGCCACCGCTCAGCGAACGGCACTTACCCATACCGATGCAGCGCTCCGTCGCGCGCGCGAACGTGTCGGGCTTGCCCAGGTCGCCGAAAGTGAACGGACTCGATACGTCAACGCGCCGATACGCGGGCCCGAGCCGCAGATTCTCCTCTACCGGCATCGCGTCCACGAGCTTACCCGGATTCATGCGACCGCGCGGGTCCCAGATCGCCTTAAACGCGCGAAACGCCTCCATGAGTTCCGGCGAATACATGAGATGCAGCAGTTCGCCCTTGGCCTGACCGTCGCCGTGTTCGCCCGAAAGCGAGCCTTCGTACTTCACCACGAGCTTCGCCGCATCGAACAGAAACTCGCGCCATTTGCCCACGCCCTGCGCGTTGCGCAAATCGAACGTGATGCGCGAGTGTATGCAGCCGTCCCCGAAGTGGCCGTACATGTTGGTTTTGTAGCCGTACGATTCGACGAGCGCCGAAAACTCGCGCAGATAGGCGCCCAGATGCCGCGGCTCCACTGCGGCATCTTCCCAGCCGACTACGGGGTCGGGTTTCGACATGTCGTCGCCGATCGACGTGGCCGATGCGCCTGTTTCGCGCACGGACCACAGGCGCTTCATGAGCGCCGCGTCGTCAACCAGACGCGCGGATGACTTGCCGGGCAGCGAAGGCGCGAGCGCCTCCGCGCGCCGCGCGAATTCCATCGCGACCAGTTTTTCGGTTGCGCCGAATTCGACCATCAGCCACGCATTGCCTTCGGGCAACTCCGCGATGTCGGCCAGCGCAAGTCCGCGCTCACGCAAGCCGCCAACGATACCAGCGTCGAGCCCTTCCATCGCAATTGGCGAGAGCGGCAGCAGTTGCGGCACGCAATCGGCGGCATCGAAGATGGTCGGAAATCCGAACACCACGAGTACGCGATGCACGGGGTTGGTTACGAGCTTGGTTTTCGCGCGCAGCACGGACACGCAGGTGCCTTCTGAACCCACGAGCGCGCGTGCTATGTTGCAGCCGTTTTCGGGCAGCAACTGATCCAAGCTATAGCCAGAGACGCGGCGCTTGAGCTTTGGGAAGCCCTCGCGGATCGCGTTGCCGTATTTCTCGACGAGACCGAGCAGGCCCGAGACGATTTCAGCGCGGCGGCCGCCCGCCGCAAGATGTTCTCTGAGCGCGGCTTCGTCAGTCGGACCAACCCAGAAATGTGCGCCGTCGTAGGTAAGTACTTCGAGCGATTCGATGTTCTCGGCGGTCTTGCCCGCCATGACTGAGTGCGCCCCGCATGAGTTATTGCCGATCATGCCGCCCAGCGTGCAGCGGCTATGCGTGGCCGGATCGGGGCCGAACGTGAGGCCCTTTTGCGCCGCCGCGTCCTTGAGCTGATCGCAGATGACGCCAGGCTGCACGACCGCCACGCGGTCCTCAACATCTATTTCCTCAATTGTCGTGAGGTACTTCGACGCATCGATGATCACAGCCGCATTGACCGATTGCCCGCACATCGACGTGCCCGCGCCGCGCGTGAGCACGGGCACGTCGGCTTCGCGACACGCGCGCATCGTTTCGACCACGTCGTCTATGCTGCGTGGCACGACGATGCCGATCGGCACCTGCCGATAATTCGACGCCTCCGACGCATAAGCGGCCCGCGAGCCGGAGTCGAAACGGACCTCGGCCTGCGTGTGGCTCGCAAGCCGCCGCTGGAGAGCGAGCAAGGCGTTGATATCGTGGCGAGGAAAGTGTTTTGAGTTCATGACATCACTAGTCTCGTGAGTTCGTTCCATTGCTAACCTTGACTGCTTGGGTGCTCGATGTTGCTTGGAGACGCGCGGGGATTCACGCAGACCCGTCTACGAGAGATTCATCTTGTGCGCCATCGACGCCTGTATTTCAGCGTGTCCCCAAAACGCAGGCGCGGATTCCGGCGTTTCGGCAATCGCCCTCGTTACAACAGGGGACGGCGCATCGACCAAACGTTGAGGCGATGAGCAACGAAGCGCGTACCTCCTTTCGAAATAGATTGCTGTCGCAGGCAGCCAACCCAAAACGGTTTTATTGCCGATGGCTTCAGCACACTCCAGCACAACCCCGGGCTCGCAGTGCTAAAGCCGGCGCGGTTTTCCCAAAATCGATGCCTTGAATTTTGTTCGAGCTCCGACTCGCTTACCAAGAGTTCCGTCTTGGGTCTTCCGCTCACAGCGCTACCTCTTGGCTGAGGTGCCACCCGCTATAACGGGCTACAGCCAGGAGATCAATTCGATCATTGACTCGTAACAGTAGCCCGTCGACGGACAAATCGCCGCAATCAAGATTGATCACCCAGCGAAGACGCCAGTTCGGCATAGCGTTTCGGATGACGGAATTTCATGTACAGTGCCCCGCAGATTCCCAACGCTAACGAACCAAACAACATGGCTACGAAAACCAGTTGGATGAACCCCTTGACACCCAGAAGAACATCGAGGCTGTCAAATGCAAAGTACAGAAAACTCAGCAAGCCGATGGCACCCAAAATCGGAGCGATAAATGTATTCCAAACTCGCTTGTCGAGTCCTGTTCTACGAAAGAACATGAAGACAGCGATACTGGCTATGCATTGGATCATGATAATTCCAACTGCGCCGATCCCAGTGAACCAGGTGAATAACGTGTCGTATGGGTTAAGGCCAAGTACGGCAAAAACAGCGACTACTACCGCAACGGAGAGCGTTTGCGCAATACATGAAACATAGGGCGCGTGACTCACCGGATGGGTTTGTGAAAATTTTGACCAAATAATGTTTTGCCGTCCCAGAGAAAACAGGTATCGTGCGACGTTGTTGTGGAAAGTCACGATAGCAGCAAACATACTCGTGATGGACAGAAGTTGGAATAGTTGGGTTACCCATTCACCACATGCTTCTCCACTCACCCTGAACATCAGATTTCCTGATTCCTTCTGCGCGATGTCTACGGCTTGTCCTACGCCCAAAGAGTTGATGACGAGCCACGCCGTAAATGCATAGAAAACACCCATGAAGACCAGTGAAATGTACGTTGCGCGAGGAACGGTTCGTTTGGCATCGCGCGCTTCTTCGCCATAGATCGCTGTTCCTTCAAAACCGATAAATGATGCGTGAGCGAACATAAGCGCCACACCAACCGCACCCGACAAAGTCGCTTTGATGCTGAAAGGTTCCATCGAAAACCCCGTCCCAGCTTGCCCTCCATTAGAGAGGATACCGATGTCGAGTATCGCGATGATGCCAGTCTCCAAAGTAAGCAGAACAGCGAGGACCCTGGCGCCAGAGTGAATGTGACGGACTCCGAGCAGTAAAGTCGCAGCCATCGCGCCGAACGAATACACCCACCACGGAGCATGTAGTCCAAGGTGCGTACGTACATATTCTTCGGCGTAGAATCCGATACCCCCGTATAGGCCGAGTTGAATCGCGTTGTAGGAAAAGATCGCGAGCGATGCGGAGCCAAGTCCCACGGGACGGCCGAGACCTTTGGTGATATATGCGTAAAACGCGCCCGCGTTCGTGATATGTCTGCTCATCGCCACGAAACCAACGGCAAACAGGAGCAACACACAGGCTGCCATAACAAAGGCACCTGCAATACCGATACCATTTCCAGACGCAATGATCACTGGAAACAGTGCTACGACCACGGTCAAGGGCGCAGCCGCAGCGACGACGAAAAAGACAATGCCCAATACTCCGACACTGTTCTTCGCTAACCCTCCCTGCTCTTGCAGGCCGTCTACTTCGGCCAGCATATCTGGTCGCGATGACTGTTTGATAGGATGAGACATGAGTTATATTCCGGAGACGCATAGGTGGGCGCGAGATTCCCATCCAGTGATTTGATATCCTAATTATATTGAATTTTCTCGGTGCCGAATCCGTCCCGTCGTCGAAGTAACGGGACGGATTTCGGAGATATCACTTGCTCAATCGTTCGGTCAGGCTTCGGAAGACTCGCGAGCGCGCGACCTTGTAGCCCAGCTTTTGCCCAATTTCGGTGTCGAGCAAATTGCCAATCATGCCCTTCTCCGTTTTCTCGATTCGACGTGCTGCCACGTCGTCAACTCGTCCGGCCAAGTCAGCGAGGATACGCTGGGCAGCGTTGTGACCTGGCATACCACTCACCCCACCGCCTGGGTGGCTGCCTGAGCCGCACAGGTAATATCCCGACAACGGTGTCCGGTAATGCGCTGCGGCCTTGATTGGGCGATTTTCGAACAGATTTTCGAGGCCGATCATCGATTGATGGAAGATGTTCCCGCCGGTAATGTTGTAGTCGCGATGCAAATCGAGCGGCGTGATTACAGCCCGACCGAGGATATGGTTCCGGATGTTGGGCGCATACCGAAAATAAATCTCCATAACCTTGTCCGCCCATTCGTCCTTGCGCGAATCCCAGTCACCGTGCGCGAGGGTAAATGGCAGTTGCTGCACGCCAAGCGATAGCGTGTGAGTGCCTGGGCGCTGGACGAGTCCCGGATGCGTAACCGACGGAATGAGCGCCTCGACCACCATGTCATCGGGGAATTCGCCTCGTTGCTGCGCCTGCCATGCCTGTTCATAAAGCGCTGGCGAAGCCCCAAGGATGTTGAGTCCCTGATGCTGAGGTCCGACCGTGCCCGGTTCAAAGCCGACATAGTCTGGCAACTGATCGATCAGCAAATGAATCCGCGCCATTGAGCCTCGCTGATCGATCCCTTCGGCTTCTTGCCGGACCGTGGCGGGCAATGCACCGTCTTCCAGCAAGCCGACAAGCGAACGGGTCGGATCAGCGTTCGATATCACCAGCGGAGCCGAGAGGATTTCTCCGCTTTTGAGCAGCACCCCGCACGCGGCGCCGTCTCTAGTCAGCACACGTTCGACCGGAGCACTCGTGCGGACCGACCCACCGTGCGCCTGGAGGCCACGCACCATAGAATCGGAAATCATGCCCATACCCCCTTCCGGAAGCCCGTATCGCTGGAACTGACCTTCGAATTCACCGAGTGCGTGGTATCCGTAAACGTATGCAGTGCCCGGCGTCGATGGACTGCCCCAGGTCGACACCAATCCCATAAACATCATGAACCCGCGGAGCCGGTCCGACTGGATGTACTTCTGTAAGAGCCCTTCCGCGGATGATGTGATGAATTCTTCGAATAGTTCCGACTCTCCCGCATCGGAAAAGATCTTGCGCAGGCGTTCGATACTGGGCGGATCGCTGAGCTGGATCGCGTGAGTCAACTCAAAGAAGCGGTGCAAGCGCGTACCGAATCGCATGAAGTTCGCACCGTCGACCTTGTTATGCTTCTCGATCGATTTCAGCGTGCGGTCGATTTCCTGCCAGAACATTACGTGATCGCCATCGTCCCACAACGCCATTTCCTGCATCTTGGGTGCAACCGAGTTCAGCCCGTATTTCTTCAATTCCAGATCGTCGACAACCTCACCGCGAAGCATCATCTGAATGTACGAACAGGACGAGAAGGTGCCACCCGGAACCAGTTCTTCGCTCGTGCAAGCGCCACCGACAATTTTGCGAGATTCGAGTACCTGGACCCGAAGTCCAGCACGCGCAAGGTAGTTCGCGCACACGAGCCCGTTGTGGCCCGCGCCAATAACGATGGCGTCGAAGCTATCTTGTTCAGCCATTTTCATGCCTCCAATATGTTCGAAATCGGTCCTGCTTCAGTCGGGCAGTACGAGCTTGAAAAGCTGATGATCAGTAAAAGTTCCGTCCGGGTATCCGACAAAATTTCCAGTTACGATGCCGCTTGCGTTGGCGAATCTTCCTCCTCCGCCCGTGATCCGCCACGCAATCGCACCTGTGCTCGATCCATCGGGCAGCGTTTGCACGCGACCCGGAGTGTACGTATCGACGTCGAGATAGCTATCGATTTGTGGAAACTCGACCCGCCCCGCTTCCCACGTCTGGTCCTCGCGGACCATTACGACCGTGTCGAATTGTGCAACCGAAGAAGGCACTTGCAGGATGCCTTCTTCTGCAATGTCGCCATCACACGTCGCCCCAATGACACGGCCGCTCGCGCGCGACGAAACAAACGCAGATGCGTGACCAATCTGTTCGCCGCGTCCCGAGAAGAACACGAGCATTGTGTATGTCCTTATCATTCCGCGAGCCCTCCTTCTGCATCGATTTCCCGGAAGACCTCTTCTAGCGTCGAAAGGAACTGCCGTGCATTTTCCTCACTGAAAGGGAGCGGAGGGCGGATTTTCAGTACATTCCCCAGGAGACTGGACGCACTGATCAACACGCGATGATCACGAAGGCCGTTGACGAGTCTCATCGCCAGTTCAGGGTTCGGCTTCTTGTTGGTGCCAGTAACGAGTTCGGCGCCGATGAAAAGGCCTGCCCCACGTACGTCACCAATTGCCGAATACTTTGTGGCAAGTTCTCGCAATCCGCGCTGGAGTTGATTGCCGACCTTTAACGCGTTTGCCTGCAGGCTTTCTTCCTCGATAACGTCCAGTACGGCGAGCGCGGCAGCACAGCACACGGGATTGCCCCCGAAAGTGTTAAAATACCGCGCCGTTTCAGCAAATCCCTTCAGCAATTCCGGTCGAGCGACAACGCCTCCAATCGGAAGACCGTTGCCCATCGGTTTGCCCATCATAACCATATCCGGGATGATTCCGTGACGCTGGAATCCCCAGAACTCGTCGCCAGTTCGACCGAAGCCTGGCTGGACTTCATCGGCTATAAAAAGCCCTCCGGCACGTCTCACAGCCTCGACCGCTTTGACCAAAAAGCCGCGTGGATCGGCAAAGACGCCGTCGCTCGAGAAAATGGTATCGGTAATGAGCGCCGCGGTCTTATAACCATGTCGCGAAAGATCGGCGATGGCGGCTTCAACTGCCCCGCCGAACTCTTCGCCCACATCTTTTCCTTCGGCACGGTATGCGTCCGGGGCGGGAACGGTTCTCACATAGGGCGCGAGCGGCACGCCCTTGCCGAGCGAAGGGGACATTTCGGCGATTGCTGCAGTCAGCCCGTGATACGCGTTTTCGGTGACAATCACGCCTTGCGCGCCGGTATAAAAGCGTGCGACGCGCATTGCAAGATCCGAAGATTCACTGCCTGTGCACGTGAACATCACGTTCGAAAGCTCAGCGGGAAACTTGGAGAGCAGGCGCTCCGCGTACGTCAGGACAATGTCATACAGATAGCGCGTGTGCGTGTTGAGCGTTGCCATCTGTTTTGAGACGGCTTCGACGACCTTTGGGTGGCAGTGACCAACGGACGGCACATTGTTGTACACGTCAAGGTAGGGCGCGCCGTGCTGGTCATACAGAAAAACGCCCTCCCCACGCTCGAAGTGCACGGGGTGTTCGTAGAACAGTTTGTACGACGGGCCGAGTACACGCGTTCGACGTGCAAGCAAACTGCTGATATCTGAATCGAGGCCCTCCGCCGTCGCCGGATCGAAGGAATTGATCATTAAAGGTACTTTCATTGCTTTACTCCAGGCCGCAGGCAGCGCGTAGCTCCGCGTGCATCTGCATCCGGTTAACGCTTGCCAGCACTTTCAGTGCGGTCCAAGCGATGGTCGTGTTTTTGAGAATGTATGCCTTGTTTTCCGGATAACGCTGCGCGCGCCACTCCGTAATCGCGACTGCCGCGCACAGGCGCGTGACCATCAGGTCATAGAGAAGCTCAAGTTCTTCGTCGAGCAATGGCTGGACGCCGTGATAAGCCGCGACAAGCCCATAGATGTCCGACATTGTGTCGATCGAACGGACTTGGTAAGACGCTGCGACGGCGACATCATTCACCAGCGCAGAGTGAACCATGTCACCGAAGTCGAGCACTCCTGTTATCCTCGTTGGATCGGCCGGATCAACGAGAATGTTATGAGGGTTAAAATCGCCGTGTATCACCTGTTTTCGTAACGCGCCTAGCTTCGGCTTCACTCCTGACTCAAACTGGTCGAGACCCTTCCGCACCAAGTGCCATGGTTTGTCATCATTTGTATTCGCCAAGCCCGGAACTGGGACGATCTCGTGAAGACACGATGCACGTTGAATATCCCACGATAAGTAGTGCTCAGCGCCTGGGTGGACGAAGCCACGAAGAGCAATCCCCAGTCGCCCGAGCGTCGCACCGATGGCCCTCATCTGCATCCTCGACCTGGGCGCCAGCGGCAACGGCTGGCCTTCAAGATATGAGGTCAGACGCACAACACGGGGGGGATTTCCGCCGACTGCGATCATTGCTGTCGGAAGGTGCGCGCTCGTCATTTTGATCCGCGGAACCGGTAAATCGGGGGCATGGGACGATAACCATTCCAACGCCTGCGATTGCATGTCGATGACGTCGGGATCGTCTGCCGGGTTGGCAAACCTCAGTACGTACTGCGGATTCGCCTCGATGCGAAACAGTTCGTCTCGCTCACTGCTCAATTTGTGAGCCACGCATCGCAGACCATAATGATCCTCGACTACGCGCTCGACATCTCGAAGTTCCGTTGCAGTCACTGACGTCGACATACTCGCCCCGAACAGCGATAGCTCGTTGTCTTCAATGATTTTTTTTGTCATCATTCTGTACTCCGTATTAACGTGCGATTCACGTCGTCGACGTGGATCGCATGAATCTACGTATTAGCTGAAGTTCATCATGACATGACGAATTGCGGTGTAGTCTTCGAGACTATAGATGGATTGATCCTTCCCATAGCCAGACATTTTCATGCCGCCGTGGGGCATCTCGCTAAGCAGCGTGAAGTGCTGGTTGACCCATGTCGTCCCATACTGAAGTCTTGCGGCGATCCGGCCAGCGGTTTTGACATCGCGGGTCCATACGGACGACGCGAGGCCGTAGCGACTATCATTCGCCCACTCAATCGCCTGGTCGGCATCAACGAAGCGTGTCACCGAGACCGCCGGGCCAAAGATTTCTCGTTGCACGACCTCGTCGGTTTGTAGCGCTCCAGCGATAAGGGTCGGCTCGTAGAAGAAGCCTTCACCGGCGACTACCTTGCCGCCCGTCACCACTTCGATGTGCCGCTGGCCTGCGGCACGATCGATGAAACCCGACACGCGCTCACGCTGACGCGCGCTCACGAGCGGGCCGAGTTCGGTTACCTCGCTTTCCGGAGCACCGTACTTGATGGAACTGATCGCGTTCTGAAGGTCACCGACAAGTCGATCGTGAATCTTCGAGTGCGCGTAGACGCGACTTGCTGCGCAGCAATCCTGGCCGGCGTTGTAGAAGCCAGCAGTACGCACACTCGCTACGACCGCGTCGAGGTCAGCATCGTCCATGACAATAACGGGCGCCTTGCCACCAAGTTCCAGATGGGTACGTTTCAGATTTCCGGTTGCAGCACCCAATATCTTCTGGCCGGTCGTGATATCGCCTGTGATCGACATCATCGCGACGTTCGGGTGGCTGCTCAGCTGCGCTCCAACCGTTTGTCCTTTGCCCGCGACGATATTGACAACGCCAGGAGGAAGCATTTCTGCAAGGATGACTGCGAGCTTCAGGGCGGTCAGTGGGGTGTTCTCCGACGGCTTCATGACAACCGTGTTGCCCACAGCGATCGGTGCAAAGATCTTCCACGTCGCCATCGCGAGAGGGAAATTCCACGGCGCGATCGAGCCAACCACACCAAGTGGGTCGCGGCGGATCATACTCGTGTGGCCCGCGACGTACTCGTTGGCTGCGAGGCCGCTCATGCAGCGGGCGGCGCCCGCGAAATACCGGATGTTGTCGACAATGCCAGGAATCTCATCGCCGAGCATTCGTGCATAGGGTTTGCCAACATTCAGCGATTCGATCTTGGCAAACGACTCCCCTTCCTCTTCAATACGCGACGCGATTTTGAGCAAGAGACCGGCGCGGTAAGCTGGTGTGGTTTGAGACCAGCTCTTGAAGGCGCTCGCCGCAGCGGTAACAGCCTGCTCTACCTGAGCTTCCGAAGCCTCCGGCACCTCTGCAAGCAGGGCGCCGGTCGCCGGATTGACGATCGTCTCGACGTCTCCTTCGCCACGCACAAGGGCGCCGCCGATCAAAAGTTGAGTGGAAAAGTCACTGGATTGTGCTGAGGTCATGGTCGAACCTGTCAAGAATCGAGTTCAAGGTGGGACCGCAAGTAGCGGCGCTGGGATTAAAGTAGTCTTCCAAAATCAGTCCACCTATATCCAATTAAGTTGGATTGTTAGAGCCACGAGCCTCGCCGCTCTGCGAGCCTTGTCGACATTGGATTTGCCGAGGCGACGCGCTCTCCATTAAGGGTTTGCACCACCGCGGACGACGGCTTGTCCTCCACGATACTTGGGTGAATTTCGGTCGGTGGAGAGTTACACTATTCTTCCAAATTTGGAGAATTTCATATGGCCAACTCCGAGGCGGGCATACTGTCTGATCTAATTCTTGCCGTCCTTGACTCGAAAAGCGCTCGCTCGTTGCAGCAGCAGATCTATCGGGCGATCCAGGAAGCGATCACGGCGGGCGTGCTCGGACCGGGGCATCGCATGCCGTCAACACGGCTCCTTGCCGAAGAACTCGGACTCTCTCGCATAACCGTAAGTCTTGCCTACGACAAGCTTTCTTCGGAGGGATATGTCACAACAAGCAAGGGGCGAGGAACATTCGTTGCCAACGTAATGCCAGCCTTCAGGAGCGCAAGTCCTCATACGTATGTGCTGCCGCCCGCTCAGGCGGCACAGGCGGCTTTGTCACGAAGGGCGAAGGAGGTCTTGATCAGCACTCGGGGGATGAGCGAACGTGACGGCGCCTTCGTGCCGGGGGTCGCGGACACGTCCAACTTCCCGTTTCACATCTGGCAGAAGATGCAAAACCGGTATGCGAAGAAGCCATATACCTCGCTAACCGGATATGGCATCGGCGGCGGATATATGCCCCTGAGACAAGCCCTTTCCGAATATCTGCAAATTTCACGATCGGTGAAATGCAAGCCGGAGCAGGTGCTCATCACCATGGGTACCAACCAGTCGCTCGATCTTTGTGCCCGCATGCTGGCCGACGTGGACGATGTAGCGCTGGTTGAGGACCCCTGTAACTGGAGCACTTCGCTCGTCTGGCGTGCTGCGGGACTTAAGGTCGTCCCCGTTCCAATTGACGACGACGGGATCTGCTCACATCTGTACGACTTTGATGCGCGGCCAGATGGAGCAACGCCCAAGCTGTTGTTTACCACTCCCTCGCACCAATACCCAATGGGGGTTGCCATGGGCGTTCAGCGACGCCGAACGCTCCTCCAGCAGGCATATGTAAACAACTTTTGGATTATCGAGGATGACTACGATAGCGAGTTCAGATACGACACCCTGCCCTTGCCATCGTTGCAGGGGTTGGATGAAATGGATCGGGTCATCTATCTTGGCACCTTCAGCAAGGTGATGTATCCCGGCTTGCGCATGAGCTATCTCGTCGTTCCGCCCCAGCTCATTGATGCCTTCTCCACCGGACTTGCGCAGCTCTACCGGCCCGGCCAGCTAACGACACAGGCAGCAATGGCGGATTTCATTTCCGAGGGATATTTCGCGACACATATCAAGCGGATGCGTGCGGTGTACGGGGACCGGCAGCAGGAGTTGCGCCGCTCACTAGAGACGCACCTCGGCGATGCGGTGAACATCTCGAGCGGGCGTGCGGGGCTTCATCTCAGCATCAACTTTAACGAGCCAATTGACCTTGCGGTCGTGTCGGAAAAAGCTCACGAACGAGGTGTCGTACTACGCGAATTAGGACGCTACCATCATAGTCAGACAGCCAATCTTGGTTACATACTCGGCTATGGCGGCGTCCGGACAGAACTTATCGACCAGTCGGTTAAAACCCTGCTTTCTGCATACGAATATGCTCGCACTATGCGACGCACGACGGCGATGCTTGTCACGTAAGGACCTGGTAAGGCATTTTCGTGAAGCCTTGCGGCAATCCGCTCTGCTCAGCCGATGGCTATAACCGTGCAGGGGCAATGCGTTATAGCCTCGGTGTTCTCGCATGTCCCCCCTCGACAGACACCACAGCCACTTGGCAAAACATTGGGTGCACAGGTGGTGCCCAAGCGGCCAAGTCTCGCGCGTCATTCCATCCGGGAAACCCTTATACCGTCCGACGCTCTCGACAGCCTCGCCCCATCTGACAAGCGTTTCAGCGAAGCAGGCGCGGTGGACTCATAAATTCGTCGCGAGTGGATATAGATGGCCTCATTCTGGAGATCTATCGTCAAATCACGGGCGTGTCGATAGCGGTTCACATTCCCGGCTTGAGGGCTAGAGGCTGTGCGTTCCCATGCTCGTCCTCCAACGTACAAGCAAATAGTCTGACAATCTCGGATCAACACTAAACATTTCGTTATCCATACGTTATCGCAAAACTTGGGGTCGACCATGAGCACCGTAGCAGATCGCAGCAGCGCGACAAGCGCCTCCCTGAGGTCAAACAGCCTATCCCTGACGGAAACCATCAGTCAGTCAGTCGCCAATATGGCGCCCACAATCACGCCAGCCATAAATATCACTGTTGTTGCACAACTCGCCGGCGTAGGTGCATGGGCCTCATTTTTCATTGCAACTATTGCTATTTTATTCGTTGGACTTAACATCTCGTCACTGGCCAAAAGACACACCGTCGCAGGCTCATTCTTCCTCTACATCGGGCGGAACATGGGACCTTTCGTCGGTGTGTTGTCCGGTTGGGCCATGATCGCTGCCTACGTAGTAAATTCAATTTGCGTCGTGGTCGGTGGATACATCTTCGCATCGAACATGATGACCGGCCTTGGGCTCCAGTCCTACATGCCGCCCCAATGGCTGTTCGACACCATTTTTACTCTGCTTGTTGGCTACCTCGTCTATCGGGACGTCAGGCTTTCTTCACGAATTAGCCTGGTTCTGGAAGGCGTGTCAATCCTCATCATTGGCGCAATCACATGGAGACTAGTTTCACACCATCCTGGCGGCGTTTTCGCAACACAACAGCTGAATTTTCATGCGCTGAAACTGGCGCCGATTATGCTTGGGCTTTCGTTCGCAACGTTCGCGTTTGCGGGGTTTGAGAGTTCAGCGACACTCGCGAAGGAGACGCGGAATCCGAAGCGCAATATTCCGTTTGCCATTCTCTTCAGCAGCTCACTTGCAGGTGTCCTCTTCACGCTAGTCGCATACTTCATGACGCTCGCCGTGAATGACAATTCGAGCATTATCGGCAACAGTAGTTCACCCTTTGCCGAAATGACCCAGCGCGCAGGTCTTTCATGGGCGGCGGCCGTGGTCTATTTTGCGGCGCTGATCAGCAGTCTTGGCTGTAATCTGGCGAACTTTAACGCAGCGGCCCGAATTATTTTCTCAATGAGCCGGTACCAATACATTCACCGGTCGCTGCAGTATGTCCACCAAACACATCAAACGCCCGCGGGCGCCATTCTGTTCTGCACAATTGCGGTATGCGTCGGATGCACACTCCTTTTGAACCTTGCACCAGTTGATGCGTTCGGTTACGCCGGAACCTTCGCCGTATTCGGCTTCGTACTCATCTACTTTCTGGTATGCATCGCAGCACCACTTGACATGAAGCGGTTCGCCCGGCTTCGTTTCCGCAACCTATTGGTGTCGGCAGTTGGTGCGATTCTGATGCTTGGCGTATTTGTCGGCAGCATCTACCCTCTGCCTCCGTACCCCTACAATCTGATCCCTTATGTATTTCTGGGTTACATGCTGATCGGAGCCGTATGGTTTTCAATCCTGAAAAGACGTAATGCGAATGCACTTTCTGCAATCGAACACGATCTCGAAAGCTGAGCATTCGCTGTCGTTAAGCGCAGCGCGCGCAGGGACCGACTAGATATGAGCGCCGTAGGGCAACCGCAGTGCGAAAACCAGCCCTCATCTGTCTTGCCTGCGGTCAGTGACCGCAACCATCGTTTCGCGAGCGCTGCTGCGGAATTTTCTCGCCGGCTTTGCGCGTCGCGGACACAGAGTCGAACTATTGATTCAAGCCTGTAGCCCAGTGCGCCGACAGCTCTAGGTAGTTACTAAGTTCATAGCCTAATCGTCCCGTCCCGAACCTTGCGTCGCCAGTCGCGACGCAAGGTTCGAAGACGAGATCTTTGTTGATAAATCATATTTTCAAGTATCAACTCTTCAACTGGTATTAACTTCGGTTACCTAATTACTATCCATAATTAAAAAGGACTTGATTTAATGATAAGGCTCCTTATTTCCGCTGCATCCTTAGTGTTGTGCGTGAGCGTCACTGCGAAAGCTCAGAGCAGCGTAACTCTCTATGGCGTTTTGGACGATGGTTTGAACTTCACATCGAACGCAGCTGGACATCATGCTTTCCAAATGGTGAGCGGAGATACAGCGGAGACGATCTTCGGGTTGAAGGGAAACGAAGATTTGGGTGGCGGCCTGAGCGCGATCTTCACGCTTGAAAGCGGCGTCAATGTGAACACCGGCTTCCTGAACGAAGGTGGACGAATGTTCGGGCGGCAGGCATTCGTCGGCATGAGCTCCCAGAACCTCGGCACGCTGTCCCTCGGACGGCAGTACGATGCGACCATAGATTTCTGGAGCCCATACACCAGCGCCGGCAATACGATCGGAGACTTTGCTTCGCATCCGTTCGACATGGACAACGCAGACTACGACTACCGGTTTCAGAATTCAGTTAAGTATGTAAGCCCGGTTTTCGCAGGATTCCAGTTTGAGGGCGTCTATGGTTTCAGCAATGCGACGAACTTCGGTGAAAACAGGGCATACAGTGCCGCGGGCAGCTACACTGCGGGTCCCTTCTCGGCCGTAGTGGCATATCTGCGTCAGAACGGCGCCAACCTTACCACCACGGGCGCGGTGGGCGGAGACGGAGTATTCACTGCGGGGCATCAGCAAAATATAGATGCAGGGATTCGGTGGACTTTCAGCGACAGCTCAAACATCGCACTTGCCTACTCGCATGTAGACGTCTACGACCCCACCGCTGTTTCGTATGTTTCGGACATCGGGACCGAAGCGTGGACCTCGTGGAAGTTCGACAACATCGAGGTCAACGGACAATATTTCATTACGCCAGCGTTATCCCTCGCCGCTGCATACACGTTCACCCACAGCAGCTTGCACGATACGGCTAGCTCGTTTAGCTCGAACTGGCATCAGGTTTCTGCGATGTTGAACTACTCGCTGAGCAAGCGTACTTCGGTATATGTACAGGGCGCGTACCAACACGTCAACGGCAATACCGGTACGGGTCTTGATCAGGCGCATATCGTTGGGTCAGCGGACCTATCATCCTCCGCAAACCAAATGGTCTATCGGGTTGCAATGGTCCACCATTTCTGACGTTGAAAACTTTTTGAGCAGAGGACGGCCGGAACCTCATTTCTGGCCGCGCGGCAGGACGATTGTATTTCCGCAAAGCGGCCTCGGATGGCAATGTCCAAAGGCACCGCAATGGTAAGCGTGGAAGCTTCTATGAGACGTCTTCTTATTGTCCTCGTTGTTTTGGCAACCATTGCATACCTGATCGACCAGTTCCCGGCCTACGATTTGTATAGCGCTTTTCGCATCATTCAGAGATTGCCCAACGCAAATATCGTAGTGATTCGAGCGGTGTTCTTCGCCAGCCCCCGATATCTCGTCTTCATGTAGCCAAATTCCCGCTTGAGGATTCGGAAAGGATGCTCGACCTTCGCCCGAATGCCGGCCTTCAGTCGTTCAATCTTGTCGTATATCGCATCGACAGTGCCCTTCAGGTTCAGCTTCCTCCGATTGCTGGGCCGCATCGCAACGTGCCATCGAGTGGAGCCCGCTTGCTCACTCTTTTCGATGCCCTGGTAACCGGCGTCGGCATAAGCATTTGTCTCCTCTCCGTGCAACAATGCATGTGCCATGTTGATGTTGTGCACGTTAACTGCCGTGCCGATGACCGTATGAACCAAGCCTGACTCTGCGTCCACGCCCACGTGCGCTTTCATGCCGAAATACCAGTTGCGGCCTTTCTGGGTCGACTGCATCTCGGGATCGCGCGTGCCCGAGCCGTTCTTGGTCGAACTGGGCGCCGCAATCAACGTGGCGTCAACAGCCGATCCCGCCTTGAGCATCAATCCCTTGTCGCTCAATATCTCATTGACCACCGCCAGGATTTGCGCAGCGATCCCATGGGCTTCGAGCAGGTGCCTAAACCGCAGGATGGTCGTTTCATCCGGAAGACGGGTCATTGCACGGTCGAGACCCGCGAATTCGCGATACAGCGGCACATCATAGAGGGCCTCTTCCATCGCTGGATCCGACAGACTGAACCATTGCTAGATGAAGTGAATGCGCAACATCGCCGCAACCGGAAATGGCGGACGGCCAGTCTTCCCCTTTGGATAATGCGGCTCGATCAACTCAATCAGCCGCCTCCACGGCACCACTCGTTTCATCTCGTCCAAAAACTCCCGCTTGCGTGTGCGCTTGGTTGACAGGTTCAAGCCGAGATGAAGTTGCGTCATTGATGCCTCCAGGTCGTCACCAATATAGTAGCCTTACTAAGGGCCTTTACACGCCGGAGTCACGCAGAGTTTCCTTAACGTTCCAAGATCAATGTCTTTGGCGTCGGTCGGGCCGAAATATTGAGCCCATATTTTAAGTATATCGGCCTGCCCCGCAGCAGATGTGCGACTACGGGAAGTGTCGGTCATGACGGAATCCTTACGATTCTTGATGTTCGAAAATGACAGACTGACACCATGTTCGGTGCGAACCGGGAAACTAGCCGGCCGCCGCATCAAGCTTGCCTTTCTTCGCACTACGCCAGTCTGTCTGGGGGGATCGAGCGCCCTTATGGGCGCTATCTTCAAACTTGATGCCCAAGGAACTCGAGCGCTTTGGGCACGAAGTCCGCGTAGTCCAGCCTCCCCGTGCCATCAAACTGGCCATGTCCGGTTGCCCCGGGCCTGCGTCGCGATAATGCGCGGTGACGCGATTCGGACAACGCGCTCATGCGTTTTGATTGGACAGGGAGCAGAGGCGTGACGCCATGCGCCTGACAAATGCCACGCGCTGCTCGCTGTCCGCGAAGTCAGTTCTGCGCGCCCGACTCGGCAGCATTGCCATGGCGAGTCCAAATCTGCGAGCGGCCCAACAACGACACGCCAATATAGCCGCGCACCACAAGCCTCTGCCCCCCGGCCTCGACACGCATCTTGCAGCTGTACTCGTTGCCGTTCATCGGATCGAGGATCCTGCCACCGTCCCATCCGTCGCCTTGTTTCCGCACACCCCGGACAACGGTCATGCCCAGGATCTTCTGGTCCTTGCGTTCGTCCGTACACTGCGTGCAGCGGCGCTCGGGCGAGTCGTTTGCATTTAGTCCCTTGATTATCTTGCCGCTGAGCGTACCGTCACCGTTCTGCGTAATCTGTACCAGTGCGGCGGGCTGGAGAGTGTGATCGTGAACCGCTTGAGTTTTCCGGACCAGATCTAGAGCGAGTTTTCCGGCGTTTCGGGTTCGGTAGGATCCGATGAAGGCACCAGCTGACGGGCGAATTCGGCTGGCACCAACTCTTTGAGAGCCGAGTGAGGACGGCTCTCGTTGTCATCCCGGCGCCATGCCTCGATGATCGCTTTGGCTTCGCCCAGTGTTTCGAACCAATGTAGGTTCAAGCACTCGTCACGGAATGATCCGTTAAACGTCTCAATGTGGCAATTGTCCGTCGGCTTACCGGGCCTGCTGAAGTCGAACTTTGCGCGGTAGTGGTACGCCCACATGTCGAGCAGGCGCCCGGAAAATTCGCAGCCGTTGTCGACAAACAGATGCCGCGGAGCGCCGCGCCGAGCTGCGATTCGATTCAGTTCAGACACCACGTGTTCGCCTTTCAAGCGTTGCCCGACTTCGATGGCCAACGCTTCCTTCGTGAAGAGATCCACGATCGTCAAGGTGCGAAATTTCGAACCATCAGCCAACTGGTCGGCCACAAAATCTATACTCCAAGCGTCGTTTGGTTTTGCCGGCACGATCTTCGCCACCCGCGTCACCACCATCTTTCGTCGCTTCGGCAACTTCGAGCGCAACTGCAACTGCTCTTCGCAATACAACCGGTACGCCTGGTTCCGGCCCAACTGCCAGCCTTCCCGGCGCAGCAGTACATGGACACGTCGATACCCGTAACGCACACGCGTATAGGCGATCTCGTGCATACGTGAGCGCAGTTCCGGACGCGGATCCTTGACTCTTCTGTAGTACTGAACGCTTCGTGGTTGCTTCACGAGCCGACAGGCCCGCCTCATCCTCAATCCGTAGTGGCTCACCATGTAATCCACCACGCCTCTCCTCAGCGCGGGCCGGGCCAGTTTTTTGATGCCAAGTCCTGTAGGGTGGCCTTGTCCAGGCTCAGTTCGGCGACCAGCTTCTTCAGCCGCGCGTTCTCTTCCTGCAGCTGCTTAAGTTCGCGTACCTCATCCGACTGCATGCCGGCGTATTGCCTCTTCCACCGATAGAACGTCTGTTCCGAAATACCGACCTGCCGGATCACGTCGGCCACCGGCATGCCCAGCTCGGCTTGCTTCAGCGCCGCCACAATCTGTTCGATCGAAAAGCGTTTCCGTTTCATGACAAACCACCTCCTGGTTCAGGGTGAAGTTTGCCGCAAAACTCACTCTCTGATCGGTCCAGGATTCCTAAAGCGGATCAATCACCTGACTCCGAGCCCCGCTGGATAGACGTCGATGATGGGCCACATACAGTCAAACGCTAGGCGCTCAATCGGGTTTGCCGTCGGCCACGTATTCGAGCAAATCCCCCGGCTGACAAGAAAGGGCCTCGCAAAGTGCTTCCATGGTAGAGAAGCGGATCGCGCGAGCCTTGCCCGTCTTAAGCACAGACAGGTTCGGAAGGCTTATCTCGACAATCTCCGAAAGCTCGGTCAAGCTCATCTTACGTCGCGCCAGCATGACATCAAGGTTGACGATTATGGCCATGTTCAAATTGTCAGGTTGGCTTCTTCGTCCAGGGCTGCGCCTCTTTTCAACACCTCTGCGCTACCAAGTGCTAAGCCCGCAAGTACTAGTTTGTCGGGCGGTGTCACGAGAGCTAAAAACAAAAAGACCGAGACCTCGAACTGTACTCTTGGATCCAGTAGTGCCAAAGACAGGTACGCCACCGGGAAGGTCAGTAGGTCAAGTGCCGAAAATATGAGCAATAAACGCCCAACTCGCCGGAGCGCACTGGCGTTCCGAAGCGACAACAACTTGTTGTTCTGCCCAGCTTTGCCGAAGATCAGTCGCAGTGTCTTATAAACCACGATGACGACAGTCAGCTTGGCCAAGCATGAGCCGATCAGGATTGCCAACGTCAACGCAGGAAAGTGGAGGTACGGGATCCCTGGGCCGCCGCTAATTTTCCATGTCGAATTGGCAAGGCCGAGCGCTGCCTGTACAGGCTGAAAAGTTATCGAGTAAACCGCCCATGCGCTAAACATCCACGTGATCTGCCTGAGATTTGAGTGGTGCCAGATGCCCCTCTCTGTCATCCGCCCTTTCATTTTACTTTCCACCTACCCGCCTCCTTGAAAGACGCAATCATCACATGGAACCCCATCCGGTAACCATCTGACACACAATTTTTGCTTGAAATTTAATGATAAACGATATCATATTATCGTTTATCATTAATTCAGGTGGCCGTCCGTGCCGCTCAACTCATTGAGGAACACATGAAGAAAACGCTCATCGCTCTGACTGTAGCCACATTGCTAGCAGGGTGCGTGGTTGATCCTCACACGGCTCGCTCGGGTGCCAGGGGCGCGCTTATCGGCGCAGCCGGTGGAGCGGCCATCAGTGCCCTGACGGGAGGTAATCTGGCGCAGGGGGCTGCGTTAGGCGCGGCCGCCGGTGCCACTGTAGGAGTTGCCACTTCTGGCCGCGACCGCCATTACTAATCGTTTCGGTGCTTAACGATATGCGACAACTAGCAGCCGAGAGCGCCGCCGCATCCCCGGTCGAACCTGTCGGGGCGGCTGGCACTACGGCGACCGGCATCGTCCGGAAAATTGCAACCTCCGCTTACGAGATTGAACCTGACCGCAATGCGGTGTTCAAGTGGATCACCCAAGCGCCGTTAGCGGCCCTCGGGCACAAAACTGCATTGGAATTGGTAGCAACTGGCAATGGTGACTATGTGCTGCAGTTACTGCAGACATTTCAAAGTCAAAGAGAAGCAGGCGGGCTAGAGGTGGTGACGAAATATCCCTTTGAGGAGACTAAAGTCACGAAATGCGGCGGATCGGCATAAAGATCTTGAGGAATAGATGCAAGACCTTTAGTGCACATCTGTACTGCGGCTCGGCGATTGCTGGATGAAAGTCGCGCCGCCCAAAGCGGATTGTCACGGAATGCCTATGGATTCTTCTGCTCGTGCCAACACAGGGGCATGTAGCCCCCCAGAACCCAACGGCTTTCCGCTTCGTCGTAAGCGGTCACCTCCTACGTCTACCGAGTCCCAGTCTTTCACCTGAATAGGTAACATGAACTATCAGGCGAACAACATGCGCGTCATTCATAACATGAAATCTACCACCAACCTAAGCTAGGAACACGGATGAAACGTCTTATTTGGACCGCAGCCATGGTCGCGCTCTTTGCGACTGCGTACGCCCGCGGGCAAACCAACGTGGCGCAAGCACAGATCGCTGCCTCGCGCTCCCCAGCGCAGAGAACAACCTATCTTTACGCCACCAAGGATGGCCAAAAACTGCACCTAGACCGTCTCGTAGATAACTCCGTCAAAATGACTGGCAAGCGCGCGGTCATAATCTTTTCATTTGGCGGTGGGTGGGAAGGGGGGGCGCGCAATGACGAGGGCTTTACAGCCGGCCTCGAACATTTTACGTCATTGGGCTATGACGTGATCGCATTGGATTACCGCCTGGGTATCAAGATCGCCAAAGAAAGGAACGAGATAACCCCTACTAACGGCACGGAGATGTACCTTCGCGCTATTCAGTGGAGCGTGGAAGACCTGTTCGATGCCACAACGTTCGTGCTCGAGCATGCAGACGATTGGAATATCGACAAAGATCAAATTATCCTCCTGGGCGGCAGCTCTGGCGCCACGAATTCTCTGGTTGCCGAATACAATGTTGCCAACGAAACCGAACTGGCTAACGTGCATCTACCGGCTAACTTTAGATATGCCGGAGTAATTTCGATGGCAGGCGCATTTTGGCTGAAGGCGAACACGCCACTCACGTTCAAGCGCAAACCCGCCCCGATTATGTTCTTTCACGGCGCGAAGGATCAACTCGTCACGTATGACGAGGTCGAGGGACCTTTCTCCGGCTACGGTCCTGTTGCGTATTTTCGCAAGTTCCCCGGTCCTGACTATCCAAAATGGTTCGTGGATTATCCTCAAGGTGACCACATTATCGCCGGCATGCCGATGATCGACAGCCTAAATGAAATGGGTGCGTTTCTCGAGAGGCTCGTCAAGGAGCGGCAGCAGGTCTCAATCCATACGGTCGAGGAAGCCAGACTGCCGAAGACTATCGCAAACGCGGCGGCTCTTTCACCTTGACCATAAAGTTTGATTTCTAATCCATTCGCATTCTCGGAGATGATGTCAAGCATTTATCTACATTCGCCAAGACCGGCGATCTAGCAGGTTGAGTCGGGCCGATAGCGATGAATGATTGAACGTCGTGGGGCCGGTCCATTTTCCGTCGCTGCCTCAGTTGGAAAATTCCAGCTCTTGGGGCGAGCTCACAACTTTACGAATAGTGTACTCGCCGAGGAAAGACCAGCAGCGACTGATACGATCGGATCGAGGGCAAATGATACTAAAGTGTGCCAAGGCCGAGTTCTTCCGATTCATACTTGGCGGACCGGATCGCCTCATAGAAGCTGGGTTCGATCGCGACCTCTTTCCGGTCGACATGAACGACCCACGCGTCGAACATGAAGCGCCAGCGGATACGTCGCTCTTCGAGCATTGCCGCAAACCATCGCCATACCGATGCATCGTCCGCATTCGCGGTGGCCGCGGCAACCATCCGTGCCTCACTGATTGCGTCGCAGCCCGTTGAACGATCATGGATCGAAATCATAATGTCAGATGATTTTTCGCTCGTGCAACGCGGCGATTTCGTCGTGACCCAGTCCCAGCCACGCGTCCAGGATCTCGTCCGTTTGCTCGCCGAGCCGTGGCGGCGGACGAAGATACTGAACCGGCGAATCCGACATTCGGATCGGATTCGCCACGAGCGGCACGCTGCCGGCCGATGCATGCGGCATCTCGATACGAATGTCGCGCGCCTTGACCTGTTCGTCCGCAAATACCCGGTCGAGCCCATTGATCGGCCCGCACGGCACGCCAGCCTCCTCCATCGCGATGACCCACTCGTCGGTCAGCCGGCACGTGGTCACTGCGCCAATCAGCGCGACCAGTTCGTCGCGATGCTGTACGCGTAAAGGATTCGTCGCGAAACGTGCATCGCTCGCCCATTGCGGCTGACCGAGCACCGCACACAGGCTGGTGAACTGGCCGTCATTGCCGACCGCGATGATCATATGACCATCGGCCGTCGGAAAATCCTGGTACGGCACGATGTTCGGATGCGCGTTTCCCATCCGGTGCGGCACGATGCCGCCGATCAGGTAATTGGCCGCCTGGTTCGCGAGCGCGGCGATCTGCACGTCGAGGAGCGCCAGATCGATGTGTTGTCCGCGCCCTGTGCGCTCACGATGGGCAACGGCGGCCAGCACGGCAACCGTCGCATACAGCCCCGTCATCACGTCGGTCAGCGCGACGCCGACCTTCACCGGACCGGCACCTTCCGTGCCGTCGGCGCGCCCCGTCACGCTCATCAGGCCGCCCATCCCTTGTATCAGGAAGTCGTACCCGGCACGTGACGCATACGGGCCGGTCTGCCCGAACCCGGTAATCGAGCAGAAGATCAGGCGCGGATTCTCGGCGCTGAGGGTCGCGTAATCCAGCCCGTACTGCGCAAGGCCACCGGCCTTGAAATTCTCGAGCACGATATCGGTCTGCTGCACGAGTTGCCGAACCAGCGACTGGCCGTCCGGCCGGCTCAGATCGACCGCGATCGAGCGTTTGTTGCGATTGGCGCTCAAATAGTATGCCGATTCGCCCGTCGACTGCCCGTCCGCGTCGAGCAGCCACGGCGGGCCCCACGCCCGCGTGTCGTCACCCTTCCCCGGCCGCTCGATCTTGACGACATCCGCGCCGAGATCGGCGAGAAGCTGGCCGGCCCACGGCCCGGCCAGCACCCGCGACAGATCGAGTACGCGGAGGCCGGCCAATGCGCCTTGCTGTGCGATCGTTTCCATGGCGGCTCAGAATGCGGCAATGCCGGTGATCGCCCGGCCGAGGATCAGCGCATGAATGTCGTTCGTACCCTCATACGTGTTCACGACCTCGAGGTTCACAAGGTGCCGTGCGATGCCGAATTCGTCGCTGATCCCGTTTCCGCCCAGCATGTCCCGCGCGATCCGCGCAATATCGAGCGCCTTGCCGCATGAGTTCCGCTTCATGATCGACGTGATCTCGACGGCCGCCGTGCCTTCGTCCTTCATCCGGCCGAGCCTCAGGCACCCTTGCAGGCCGAGCGTGATCTCGGTCTGCATGTCGGCGAGCTTCTTCTGGATCAGCTGGTTCGCAGCGAGCGGCCGGCCGAACTGCTTGCGATCGAGCACGTACTGCCGAGCGCGATGCCAGCAATCCTCGGCAGCGCCGAGCGCGCCCCACGCGATACCGTAGCGCGCGCTGTTCAGGCAGGTGAACGGCCCCTTGAGGCCGCGGACTTCCGGAAACGCGTTCTCCTCCGGACAGAACACGTCGTCCATCACGATCTCGCCGGTGATCGACGCACGCAGCCCGACCTTGCCGTGAATCACCGGTGCCGACAAACCCTTCCACCCCTTCTCCAGCACGAAGCCGCGAATCGCGCCCTCGTCGTCCTTCGCCCAGACGACGAACACGTCCGCGATCGGGCTGTTCGTGATCCACATCTTGCTGCCCGTCAGGCGATAGCCGCCGTCGACCTTCCGCGCGCGCGCCGCCATGCCGCCCGGATCGGAGCCGTGATTCGGCTCGGTCAGGCCGAAGCAGCCGACCAGTTCCCCCGATGCCAGCTTGGGCAAGTATTTCTGGCGGGTCGCTTCATGACCGAATGCATAGATCGGCACCATCACGAGGGACGATTGCACGCTCATCATCGAGCGATAGCCGGAATCCACGCGTTCGACCTCGCGCGCGACGAGCCCATAGCTGACGTAGTTGCTACCCGCGCCGCCATAGGTGTCCGGAATCGTGATACCGAGCAGGCCAAGCTCTCCCAATTCGCGAAAGATCGCCCGATCGGTCTCCTCGCGACGAAACGCATCCAGAACGCGCGGTGCCAGCCGCTCCTGACAGTACGCGTGCGCGGAATCGCGCACCATGCGTTCGTCCTCGCCAAGCTGCTGGTCCATCAGCAGCGGGTCGTTCCATTGAAACGAAGTCGATTTGTGTTCATTAGTCATTTGTTGATCGCCAGCGTGAAGGTGTTACGCCAACTTTATTCGCCACGTACCGTCAAAACAAACGATTTGTTCGCACCAACATGTGCAAAAATATCACTCGTCGATCTCACTATTCACCTGAACGCGCATCATGCGTCGCACGATCCCCTCCACAACGGCCTTGTCCGCATTCGAGTCCGCCGCTCGCCACCAGAGCTTCACGAAAGCGGCGGACGAGCTCGCCGTCACGCAAAGTGCGATCTGTCGTCAGATCGGTGTGCTCGAGGCATTTCTTGGCGTGAAGCTGTTTAGGCGCACCCGGCGCGGCGTGACACTGACCGAAGCCGGTGCGGCGTACAGCCGCCGTGTGGCATCGAGACTCGATCAGATCGAATACGACGCGCTGGAGATGATGGCGACGGGCGGCAAAGGCGGTACCCTGGAGCTCGCGGCCGTGCCGACCTTCGCAACCCGTTGGCTGCTGCCGCGCATGCCGGCGTTCATCGATACGCATCCGGACATCACCGTCAATCTGACCGCCATGCCGCGTCCGTTCATGTTCGATGCGACAGGATTCGACGCGTCGCTCCACGCAGGCCCCGCGCCCTGGCCCGGTACGGCCGGCGATTTGCTGATGCAGGAAAGCGTGATCGCGGTCGCCAGCCCGAAGCTGGTCGCGTCGCGCATCCAGCCGACCCGGGCGGACTGGCGGCGCTATCGGTTGCTGCAGCAAAGTACGCGACCGTACGCATGGCGCGAATGGTTCGCGGCGCAAGGACTCGAAATGGAAGGCGACCTGTCCGGACCGCGGTATGAACTGTTCTCGATGCTGGCCGAAGCGGCGTCGAGCGGAATCGGAATCGCATTGATTCCTCGCCTGCTCGTCGAGGACGAACTATCGCGAGGGACGCTGGTTCAGGTCGGTCGCTACGAACATCCGACCGGGAATGCGTACTTCCTGATCTACCCGGAAGCCAAGGCGGAAAGCTCGACTCTGGCGGCGTTTCGGGAATGGCTGAGCGGCGAAGCGCGACGATACAACGAGAACATTGCGCACATGGCTCAATCACGCGGTGCTCGGCATCACCGGCCCGCACCGTGACTGCATCTAATCGAAACGGCGTTTCGCCAGTGTGCGCGTCAGCTGAAGCGTATGGGCGGCGGACTGCTTCGTCGCCGCGCCCGGCACGATATGCGCTGCACGCTATTACCGCGATGGTGTTGATCGCATAAGCCAGCGCGGCGCCGGATAATCGGTCGCCGCGCCGACTACCTATAGAATCTCGCACGCCTCGTCGAAATCGAGCCGCGGACTGCGGGGAAACAGTCCGCCGGGATCGCCGTACCCGAGGCAGCAAAGAAGGTTAACGCGCAGTGCCGTGCCTTCGAAGAACAGCTGATCGACTCTGGCCGCGTCGAATCCCGACAGTGGCCCGCAGTCGAGACCGAGCGTGCGCGCCGCCATGATGAAATAGCCACCCTGCAGCGAGCTGTTGCGAAAGCATGTATCTCGTGCCAGCTCCGGTTGCTCGATGAACATCTTCCCTGCACCCGGCCGATGCGGAAACAGCTTGTCGAGCTGCGTGTAGAACGCCACATCCTGCGCAATGATCGCAACGACCGGCGCAGTAAGCACTTTCTCGACGTTCCCCGGAGAAACGGCCGACAACAGCCTTTCGCGCGCTGGCGGCGACCGCACGAACACGATGCGCATCGGCGAGCAGTTCATGCTCGTCGGGCCCCACCGGGTCAGTTCGTACAGGTCACGCAGCACCGCATCGGGTACCGCCTGGTCCAGCCACGCGTTCTGGCTGCGTGCATCGGTAAATAACTGCTGGCGCGCGCGGGTATCAAGCGGCTCGCTCATGCCGTTTTCCTCCAGATCCACCATCGAAAGGCCATGCGTGCGCATTACGTGCGCGTCGCACCGACCATGAAGAACGCCACGGTCGCCGGGCTGTTCCCCTTGTTGCGCCATGCGTGGCGCGTGCCGTTCTGCACGACGACATCCATTGGCCCGAGCCGCGTCGCCTCCCCGTCATCGAGCTCCAGCCAGATCTCGCCCGACAGCACGATCGCATAGTCGACCGTTTCGGTCGCATGCATGCCTGGATGGTCGGGCTCGAACGTCGCTGCGAGATCCGGCATGCGCGCGACACATTCGTTTGCCGCCGCTGCGGGATTGAACTGCGGAGCCGCCATGACCTGATCCGGCGGAAACGTTACGACCAGGAGGCTGGTCGCGCCGGCCGGCGGAATCAGGGTGTCTTTTCCGATCGTCGGATCGGCTGTCGTCGCCGCCAGCGACGGAAATGCCACAGTCGTCCACACCTGTGCGAATGCATGCCCGGGAATGGAGTCGAACAAGACAGTTCGGGGTGTCGGACCATCGGAAACCACGACGGACCGGCCGTGCGGATCACGGCCGGTCACCACGCGTCGAATGTGCATGAGTTGCCTCGCTGAAGGGAAACGCTTTCGGCCGACGACACCCCGGCGCCGATGTGACGCGGAAGTGTCGCCGATCTGCGTTACGGACAGATCACGTAGTTGCTGAAGCCGCCATTGCGATTCTCGATCCCGCCCAGCGCGATATTGATGTCCTCCAGCTTGAACGTGCAGTGCTCGAAGACCGACAGATCGACGACGCCGGATTCGACCATGTCCGCCATTTCCTGTCCTTGCCCGGCCGTGAACCACGCGGAGCCGCTCAGGCGCTGGTCGTTGTCCATCATGTAGTGAAGATTGACCGGCACGTCGCCGGCGACCGCGCCGACATTGACGAGATGACCGCCACGTCGCAGCGTCTTCAGCGACTCCTGCAGTGTCGTATGCGGTGCGCCCGGTCCGAGCGCATCGATCACCGCATCGACGCCTTCACCGCGCGTGATGCGCGCCGCCCATGCGTCGACCGGCTCGTCATCGAGCGCCAGGACCTCGATGCGATCCGGCGCAATCGCCTTCACGCGCTGCAGCAATTCCTTGTTGCGTGCGGTGCCGAAAATCTTCCGCGCCCCCATTGCGAGCCCGAACAGTGCAACCCCGATACCGAGCGTCCCGCTGATGCCATTGACCAGGATCGTGCTGCTCGGCCCAACTTCCGCCTTCTTCAGCGCACGATAGGCGGTGCCGAGATAGCCGAAGCGCGCCGCGGTCTCATGGCTCAGGTTGTCGGGTATCTTGACCAGGCTGTATTGCGGCGCGGTCATGAACTCGCACAGCCCGCCGTACGGATAGTCGTCGAAGATGGCCTGCGATCGCTGGCTGAACCCGAAATAGCCGTTGAATGTGTAGTACGGACAGGCCGTGGTATCACCCGAGCGGCACGCGCGGCAACCGCCGCAATAGCGCGCCGGATTCACATAGACGCGGTCCCCCACGTTGAACGCATGGACCTGACTGCCAACCTCCTCGATCACGCCCGTCGCGTCCAGACCGAAAATCGCCGGCAGCCGGGGCAGCGGCAGGTGCGGAAACCATTTCTGCCAGTTGCTCAGCACGTTGCCGAGGTTGGGCACGATGCCACATGCCTTGACTCTCACCAGCACGTCGGTCGGCCGCGGCGACGGCACCGGGATCTCCTCCACCACCATCGGTGCGCCGACATCGTGCATACGTGCTGCTCGCATCATCTTCGTCATGTCTGTCTCCTGTCTGTCACTCTTCGTGTATTCGCAACACACATTCACCGGCCCGGTCATCTGTCTGCGACTCAAGCCGGATCAATGCATAATATCAATTTTTATGCACAAAAACACAAATTCCGCCTGAACTTCATCGCAGGCCGTCGAGACCCTTGACGTCCGACGCCGCGAGGCCGCCCAGTCGCGCGTGCACGCGCCCGCCCGTCGCCATCGCGAGTGCGAACGCGATCTCGTTGCGGCGCGGGCCATCCCAGACGGTCACCTCGCACGTGCCATAGTGACTGCGGACATAAGACGCCTGGATATGGCCCAGCGGGACCATCAGGCGCGTACCGACGCCACCGATCGTCTTGGCCGACGGCACCATTGCTTTCGGCCGGCCCAGCGATTCCCGCATCGCCCAGCCGCCGGCTTCGTGCCATACGGCGCCATGCTCGAGTTCGCCATCCTCGCCAACGATCGCGCCCTTTCCGTAAGCCTGGACGTTCTCCGCGCCGCCGAGCAGCGCCACGAGGCGTGACGAGAGGTCATGCCCGAGTTCGCGCAGCGCCTGCATGAACGGCAGCAGGTCAGGCTCGTACCGCCCCGCATACGGATTCGCGACGATGGCGGTCGCGACCGCAACCCGCAGCGGCTCACTCACGCGCTCTCCCCCTTCATGCCAGACCTCCTCCACATCGAGCTTGATCTTTCTGACATTGACCAGCGGCATCTTTCTGCTCCACGGAAATTGTTCGGATTGCCGGGAGCACAGTTTGTGCTCCCGTGCTTGCATTATATCCATTTCTGTATAATATGCATAAAAACATGTTTTGTGCCCAAATGGAGGAGTAATGAAACTCGTGTCGTATCGCCGGGCCGGCAAGGCCGCTTTCGGTGCAATCAAGGAAGAAGGCGTCATCGATCTCGCGTCGCGCATGCCGGCGCTGGCCGATCTCGCAGCGCTGCTCGCGGATGACGCGGCGCTGAACGAAGCACGCAGGCTCGTCGCCGCGGCCGCGGATTTCCCGTTGGCCGATGTCGAGCTCGAGCCGGTCATTCCACGCCCGAACAAGATCATCTGCGTCGGCATCAACTATGTCGCGCACGCAGCGGAAGCCGGGCGCACGGTCGGCAAGTACCCTGTCATCTTCCATCGTTACGCGGAAACCCTGTTGCCGCACGGTGCACCGCTGATTCGTCCGACCATTTCAGAAAATTTCGATTTCGAGGCCGAACTCGCGGTCGTCATCGGCCGCGGCGGTTCGCATATCGCACCGGAAGACGCGATGAGCCATGTTGCCGGCTATACATGCTTCAACGACGCCAGCGTCCGTGATTGGCAGTTCCATACGCACCAATACGGGATGGGCAAGAATTTCCGCGGCACCGGCGCGCTCGGCCCGTGGCTCGTCACGGCCGACGAAATTCCGGACTATCGTGAACTCTCCGTGCACGGTCTGTTGAATGGTGAACAGATGCAGATCGGCAAGCTGTCCGAACTCGCCTTCGACATTCCGACCCTGATCGCATACGTATCGCAGGCGCTCGACTGGCAGCCGGGCGACATCCTCGCGACCGGCACCCCGAGCGGGATCGGCTTCAAGCGTCAGCCGCCGGTATTCCTGAAGCCCGGTGACACCTTCGACGTGGTGATTCCGGGCGTCGGCACGCTGTCGAACCCGGTGGCCGACGAAGCGTGAGCGATACTCGAACTATCAGGAGACGATCATGGCAGCATTGCCGAAAATTCAGTTCACCCACTGCGGAATCTTCTGCAGCGACCTCGACAGGATGGTCGACTATTACCGCAAGGCACTCGGGTTCGTGATCAGCGACAAGGGTGTCGCGTCGACCGGACACAATCTGTACTTCATGACGCAGGATCCGGAAATCCATCACCAGCTCGTGTTGTTCGATGGAAAGCCCACCGACCTCTCCTTCAACCCGGTCAACCAGCTTTCCTTCCTGCTCGATTCGCTGGACGATCTGCGGACGTATTACCAACGCGCGAAACGCGCGGGCGTCGCCGGTATCGAGCAAGTCGATCACGGCAACGCGTGGTCGATCTATTTCAAGGATCCGGAAGGCAATCCGATTGAACTCTACGTCGACAGCCCGTTCTTCACCGCGCAGCCTTGTCGCGAGCCGCTCGATCTCGATCTCCCAAGCGCTGAAGTCCTGAGACGGACGGAAGCGATGTGCCAGCGCCGCCCGGGCTTCCTGACGCGCCACGCATGGATCGCGGCAATGCGCGAACGCATCACCGCCCAGCGCACCGCGTTCGACGAATAGACATACCAATCCGTAGCGTCCGCCGCGTTCGACGGCAGGCGGACGCCACCCTGCGAAACTGGGGGAGATCACTGGTCATGAAGTGCAATCTGATTGGCGGGTCGTGGCGCACCGGCGCCACTTCACGCCGCAACATCAATCCGTCCGATCTCGACGACGCGATCGGCGACTATGCGTACGCGGATGTCGAACAGGCACACGAGGCAATCGACGCCGCGTGCGACGCTCAATGCGGCTGGCGGGACAGCGGCATCCAGGCCAGAGCGAATGCACTCGACGCGATCGGCAGCGAATTGCTCTCGTGGCAGACGGAACTCGGTACGCTGCTATCGCGTGAAGAAGGCAAGACGCTTGCCGAGGGCATTGCCGAAGTCGCGCGCGCCGGGCAGATATTCAAGTTCCACGCCGCCGAAGCGGTGCGCACGGGCGGCGAGTCCCTGCCGTCGGTCAGGCCGCTCGTCGACGTCAGTATCACGCGCGAGCCGGTCGGTGTCGTCGGCATCATCACGCCGTGGAACTTCCCGATGGCCATTCCGGCCTGGAAGATCGCGCCGGCACTGGCGCACGGCAACAGCGTCGTCTTCAAGCCGGCGGACCTCGTCCCGGGATCCGCGTGGGCGCTCGCGGACATCATCCACCGCAGCGGCATTCCGCCCGGCACATTCAATCTCGTGATGGGGCGCGGCAGTGTCGTCGGCAACGCGATGGTCGCCTCGCCGAACATCCACGCGATCTCGTTCACCGGATCGGTCGATACCGGGCGGAATCTGCTGCTGCAGGGCGCGCGCCAGTTCAAGCGAATGCAGCTCGAGATGGGCGGCAAGAATCCGCTCGTCGTCCTGGACGACGCGGACCTCGACGTCGCCGTCGACTGTGCGATACAGGGCGCCTATTACTCGACCGGGCAGCGCTGCACCGCATCATCCCGTTTCATCGTGCAGAAAGGCATCTACACGCGCTTCGTCAACCGTGTTGCGGAGGCACTCGGGCAGCTCCGCGTCGGGCATGCGCTCGACGCCGACACGCAAATCGGGCCCGTTGTCGACAGCGAGCAACTGCGACTGGACGAAGCGTACGTGGAAATCGGCCGGAATGAAGGGGCGACGCTGATCTGCGGCGGTACGACCGTCGTCCGCAGCACACGAGGCCATTTTCTGACGCCGGCGCTGTTCTCCGATGCGACACCGACGATGCGCATCGCGCGCGAGGAGATCTTCGGCCCGATCGCGTGCGCTATCCCGGCGAAGGATTACGACGAGGCGCTGGAGATCGCGAACGACAGCGAGTTCGGATTGTCAGCCGGCATCTGTACGACGTCTCTGAAACATGCGGCGCATTTCAGGCAACACATGCGCAGCGGGATGGTGATGGTCAACGTGCCCACCGCGGGGGTCGACTATCACGTGCCGTTCGGTGGCACGAAGTCGTCGAGCTACGGCTCGCGCGAGCAAGGCCGATACGCCGCCGAATTCTTCACGACCGTCAAGACCGCCTACACGAAGGCATACTGAGATCAGTCGGGCGACGGTCCGGTGGACCCGCCCGCACCGCCGGGCGAACGTGGTCGGCTCTGGCGGAACGAATATGAACATGGAGGAGATGTGGACTTCGATTTGATCATTGTCGGTCTCGGCCCGGTCGGTGCAGTCGCCGCCAACCTGGCCGGTCAGGCCGGCCTGCGCACGCTGGTCGTCGACAAGTCGCCTACTGTCTACGACAAGCCGCGGGCAATGGGATTCGACCAGGAAATCATGCGGATCCTGGCCAACCTCGGGATCGCAGACAGGATCGCGCAATACGTGATGCCGTACCGCCCGTCCGAATACCGGACGACCGACACGCGGGTGATCCGCCGCATCGACGCGGCAGCCCCGCCGTACCAGCTCGGCTGGGCACCGAACTACGTGTTCATGCAGCCGCAAATCGAAGGGATCCTGCGCGACAATCTCGCCGGCTACCCGTCGGTCAGGGTCGAGCTCGGTGCGGAAGCGACCGCGGCCGAATCGCACGACGATGCCGCATCCGTGACGATCTCGCTGGCGTCGGGCGAGCAACGCACGTTCACCGCGGGCCATGTGCTGACCTGCGATGGAGGAACGAGCCCGATCCGTACGCGGCTCGGCCTGGACATGGAGGATCTCGACTTCGACGAGCCGTGGCTCGTCGTCGACGTGATGCTCAAAGACGGTGCCGGCGAGAGCCTGCCGGCAACCAACGTGCAGTATTGCGAGATCGCGCGCCCGTCGACGTTCGTCGTCGGCCCCGGCCGCTGCCGTCGCTGGGAGTTCATGATCAACGCGAACGAGACGCCTGCCGAGGCCTGCCGGCCCGAGTTCGTGAAAAAGCTGATTTCGCGCTGGCTCGCCGACGACGAATACGAGATCTGGCGTGCATCCGCTTACCGGTTTCACGCGCTCGTGCTGCGCCGCTGGCGAGCCGGGCGGATATTCTTCCTCGGTGACGCAGCGCACATGACACCGCCGTTCCTCGCGCAGGGAATGTGTCAAGGCATCCGGGATGCGTCCAATCTCGTCTGGAAGCTCGCGATGGTTACGCGTGGCAAGGCCGGTACAGCACTGCTCGACAGTTACCAGGCTGAACGGTTGCCGCACGTCAAGCGCACGACACTCGTGACGAAGGAACTGGGCAAGCTGATCTGTGAACGCGATCCGGTCGCGGCCTGCGCGCGCGACGAGCGCTTGCATGCGGAGATGGCTGCCAATCCGCGGGGAATGGTCCGGCAATCGTTGATCCCGGGGTTGAGCGACGGCTTTCTGTCCGCTTCGAGCGACGGGCCACGCGGGCTGCTGTTTCCGCAACCACGCGTGCGGACGTTCACCGGCGACGAGCGCCTGCTCGACGACGTGACCGGCGCGACCTTCCGGCTTGCGGTGGACGCACGTGCCGATGCCGCGACTGTCGCGCAACTTCGGCAGGCATGCGATCGCCTGCAGCATCCGGCGATCCGGTTCGTCGCGATCGGGCCCGACGCGCTCGCGCCCGATGCCTCGCCGGATACGTATCAGGACGTCAGTGGCGTGCTGACCGGCTGGATGGCGCAACACGATTGCCGTGTGGTTCTCGCCCGCCCCGACCACTATGTGTACGGTGGTTGCCGTGAGCCGCATGAGGCGCTTGCGCTGCTCGACGAGCTCGTGGGCGCGCTGGCGACCAACGGCTCGCAAGCACTTGACGCGCCGGCAACGAGCTTTTGATCCGGAACGCGCATCATGTAACAGCCTTCAGCGCTCGGTGCTTCGCCCGAGCGCTTTTTTGTCCGACGAGCCTTCCGACTCAATCTTGCATAGAAGCGATCTTTGCGCATAAAATTACCGCATTGACAATCCGGAATGCCACGCCATGGATTCGACACCTGCCTCCAATGGTGCCCCGCTCATCGATGTTGCTTTCGCGCGGATGAAAACCTCGATCATCCGCTGTGAACTGGAGCCAGGCACGCGCCTGAAAGTCGAGAGTCTGTCGAAGACCTACGGTCTCAGCAGTTCACCGATTCGCGAAGCACTGAACCGCCTCGCGCAGGACGGAATCGTGCAGGCGGCCGAGAATCGCGGCTTCTGGGTCGCACCGATCAGTATCGACGACTTCAAGGACATCACGCGCCTGCGCGTCCTGCTTGAACACGAAGCGCTGATGGATTCCATCGAGCATGGCGACGACGACTGGGAAGTTGCCGTGCTGACGGCGTTCCATCGGCTGAGCCTCGCCGAAAAGCGGATGGGTACCGGCCCGGTGGCCCTCGATGACGACTGGTCGGAGCGCCATCGCGCCTACCATATGGCGTTGCTGTCCGCGACGCCGAGCCCGCTGCTGCTGAACATGGTCGGATCGCTGTTCGACCGCGCCGAACGCTATCGGCGCTACTCGGCACTCCATCGGACGGAGGAACGCCACAAGGGCGCGGAACACGAGGCGCTGATGAAAGCGGCGATCGGACGGGAAAAGGACAAGGCAGCGAAATTGCTGCGCAAGCATATCGAAGGAACGCTGACTCGAGTTACCGCCGCACTGGAGCGGCAATTGGCCTCGGTGCAGTAAGTCGCGCGCAGTGCCCCGATACTGCGTCTGCGAATGCACCCCATTGCGACGACGACTCCCGCCACCGTCGCACGGATCAATCAGAATATCGTTTGCATGCCGATCCGGCCGATGAACTGCGAGCGACTGCTCGACGGGCCGAACGTCCCGTTGATCGACGCATTCGCCCCCCCGTTCGTCAGCTGATACACCGATTGCAGATAGACGGCCGTCCGCTTCGACAGATGGTACTTCGCAACGGCCCCCCATTGATGGGCGTGATTGCGGTCGACAACCTCGTTCCCCCACATGTAGGTGTAGGCGAGGCTCGTCGAGAACGCCGGCGTGAACTGATACAGTGCGCCGACCTCCGCCGCGTTGACAACCGCGCCGTTATGCGTATTGTGCGTGTCAGTGAACAGCGCCGTCAGCAGCAACTTGTCGCCGCGATATTTCGCGCCGAGCCCGTAGTTCCTGATGCTGTCGCCGAGCAATGACGCATAACGCACGTCGGTATAGGCCGCGCCGAATGCAAACGCGCCAGCACTATAGCTGGCACCGAAGCTTTCCGCGCTGTTTTGGCGGAAATCCCCCGCCACGCCGCCGAATGCGTACATTCCGCCGAACCGGAATCCTCCCAGCAACGGACTCGTGTACTTGACCGCGTTGCCAAGAGGCGTGTCGCCGTTCATGCGGTCGAAGTCGAACGCCTCGTTCGGCGGAGAATCGGGAATGCCGAGCTTAGCAAACGGACCATCCCGGAAGCCGTAGAATCCGCCGCCATACATCGCCATATCGGCCCCGACATCGGCGAACAGCGTGTCGACCATGAAGTCGTACTGGCGTCCGAGCGTGAGCTTGCCGAAGCGCGCGTTGTCGAGGCCGACCCATGCATTGCGCGCGAAAAGCCCGGTTCCGGTACCGCTCCCGTTGCTCTTCTGAGCGACGAGATTGCCCTGCAGCGTGAACTGCGTCACCAGCTGGAACACCGCGCGGGTACCGCCACCGAGATCCTCGGTCCCGCGAAATCCCAGCAGGTTGGGCAACGCGATGCCGTCGTCGAGCCGCCATGCAGGGTGGCCCGACGTATTGCTGATGTATGACACACCTGCATCGAGCAAGCCCCAGAGCGTCACGCTGCTTTGCCCATAGGCACACGATACCGGGCCCAGGCCCGCTGTTGCGCAGGCAATTGACGTAATGACCCACCTTTTCACCGTCGTCTCCTCCATACCGTTTACGAAGTCGCCAATGTGCACAACAAATGCCTAAGCGTACTTTTTGTGCATATTTATATTCTTTGCGCACACTCTACACGGCTTTGCAAGACGCAAAACTCCGTGTTTACGCGTGAGTGCGCTGCAGCATGAAGACGCACGCCGACGTCGAAGCTGCAGCTACTCCACGCGCTGCGGCGGTCGCTACGTGGCACGTCAATGACGTTGCAAAGGGCCAGCGATCAGCATCCGGGGGGGGCGCAGGCCGAGAAGCGAGGCTTCGCTTCGCACCGTGATGGTCTTTCAACGCTGCACGTGTTCGTGACTCAATGACTTTCATAACGGTCACGATGGCGGCGAGTTCGTATTCCCCGATCGCGGCAAGTACGTCCTGCCCGGTTGCGGTGGGGACGCCGTGTCGCACGATCCAATCAACTCCAGACCGCGATCTGAAGCGGGAAAAGGTTAGGCGAATCGCTGGATTGGATAGCGGTCATTCAGAGACTGGGGGGGCTATCTCGATGTGACGAGCCAGGATGTTGGCCGACTACGGTTCTACCCGTAGCAGGCAAAAACGCCAGCTGCCCGCATGATGGGGCCTTCAGTGTGCATAGGGTCACCAACCCGAGCACGGAGGAAATACACCCGATAGAGAAATCTGCTCGTATGCCCATATGATCGACGATCAGCCCTCCCACGGCGGACCCAATCGCGATGGCGACTTGAACAACGCAAATGAAGAGCGCCGAACCGACTTCGGGGCAGTCAGCGGCATCGTGCTGAGTCCAGATGCTGAAGCACAACGGGATTGCACCGAACGCTACGCCCCAAAGCGACAATGCTGCCGCCTCGCCGATTCGCGCGTGATCCAGTAGCACCATCAGCAACAATGCGAAGAACAGCAGAGCCGTCGCGATCGCGGTGGCGACTTTCACGTGGGCATCCATCACCGCCGAAAGCGTCACGTTCGACATGAAGCCGACAATACCAAACACCATCAGCAGGCTTGAAATCTCCGATACCGAAAAGTCCTCTCCGAGACGAGGTTCCAGGTACGTATAGGTGGAAAAATGCGCGCCGAATACGAACGCCACCATCATCAGGCTCAGACGCACGTGCGGCCGGCGCAGTAGCGAAATGAAGTCCTGAACGCCCACGGTGGTTTCAGCTGTCAGCTTCGGCACGAAGGCGACCTGCGCAAAAAGCGCTACCGTTGCGAGGACACCGGTCGCAATGAACGATTCCCGCCAGGATGCGAGCGTAGCGATCAGTGTCCCGAGCGGCACACCAATGACGGTAGCCGATGCAACTCCTCCCAGGATGCATGCGATCGCGCGCGCCGTATCCCGGGCTTGCACCATGCGCCCCGCCGCCGCGGTCGCGAGCGTCCAGAACCCTCCCAATGCGATCCCCAACAGTGCCCTGCCGGCAAGCATCGTCGTGAAGTTCGTCGAGTACGCACTGACGAAGCTTGAGCACGTCAGCAATCCGGTTAATATCAAAAGTATGTACCTGCGATCCCATTTTCCAGCAACAACCACCGAGGTCGGCGCGGCCAAGGCAGCCATCACACCGGGCAAGGTCATCATCAAGCCTGCCGTCCCGGACGTGACATGCAGATCCAGAGCGATGTGCGCCAGAAGGCCGACCGGTAGAAATTCGCAAGTGACGAACGCAAATGCGCTGACCGCGACGGCCAATACGGCGAACCATTGATGTCGTGAGGTTGGGACATCGCCGGGAAACTTCCCGGACGAGCTGCTATTGGAAGGCATGCTATCGGAGCGCGGATGAGGAATGATGGAAGCAACGGACGATACGGTCGACAGCGTGCGCATGACGACACCGGGCGGGTCGCCGATAGCGGAATGAAGGGAGCGCCCCGAGCAGTTGTTGCACGCGAGACGCTCCTCGAGCGCTAGTCCGGAATACGCCCGATCAGCGAGCATCCCCCGATTCGCTCCCTTGGTCACTTCAGGAAAAGCGCAACGGCAAAGTCAAATAGTTGCGAATGCGATCGTCGTGCTGAACCGCGGGAGAGCCGGCTAGTTCCACGCGTGAATAGCGTTCCGCTATGGCTGACAAGATCACCTCGATTTCGACGCGGCTGATCAATTGCCCCGCGCAGCTGTGTGTTCCGATGCCGAACGACAGCATCTGGCTTTCACGCATCGAACGAGTATGGTCGAATGTGTTCGGATCCTCGAACACATCAGGATCCCGATTGACTGCCGCAGTCATGAAGCGAATGACGCTATTTTCCGGGATCACCGTGCCTCTGATCGTAACTGCGGCTTTGTTGTACCGAGTGAAGGACATCTCTGGCGGATACAGGCGCAGGAATTCGTTGATCATCGCCTGGCGGCTTTCGCGATCGGCTTTGTAGAGGTCGAAGAGTTCAGGTTCACGCGTGAAATGCTCCAACGCCGACGCGAGTACGTAAGCCGGATTGGGTGCACCAGAGAAGAAAAAATTGACCATAGCCTGGACGACCTCAGCCTCGGATAGTTCGCCGCGCGCTTGTGCCTCGATTAGCGCATCCGCAAGACCGTTTCCGGGATTTCGACGCTTCTCGGCAACAAACGCGTTGCACCGGTCGAACAGATATTTGAACCCCTCTACCGCATCGTCCAGTTGCGCCTTCGTTGAAGCCGGAGACTGAGCCATGACAATACGCAACCCGTTCTCTATCACGCCTTCGATGTCGTCCTCCGGTATGTTGAAGATGCGACACATCGTGACGTGGGTGGGCACGACACAAATATTGTGATGAGCCTCGACAACGCCATCTTGCGCGACATTGTCCAGCGCGTCGCTCACTAGCGCCTTTGTATGCTTCGCCCACTCTGCGACCATCTTCGGCGTGAACCACTTGTTGAAGTGCCGCCGCAATAACGTCTGCCGCGGCGGGTCGTAGAACAGCACACTCTCCTTGAACACGTGCCACGGATGGGGTTTCACCCAGTTCGGCTCCTCCATGCTCATCGCCGGATGCTTGGCAAACTCCACATAGTCGGAATACTTCGAGACGACGAACTCACGTTCGCTAATCCGATACACCGGTGCCTCGCGTTGCAATCGCTCATACCACGGGTACGGGTTGTCACGAAATGCGAGGTCCGCCCACGGAAGGTAAGGGTCGTTCATGAAATCGCCTGTTTGATTTTTCATCGAAACCACCTTATTCGCCTAAAATCGAAAGGATGCTTTGGGACCATTCCACCGCCACCTGGTTTGCAGGCATGCCTTTCGATGCATTGTGTCGTCCCGTTTCGCCAATTTGCGTGGCTCCGCACGAAGCGAGCGTTTCAGTCAATAGATCGATTGCGCGGTTGTAATTCGCGTAACTGGAATCCCCAAGCCCAAACGCGGCAAATCTCGTCGCCGCCAGATTGGGACGCGTATCGACGAGCGCGCGATAGAACGGCTCGGTCGTCTCCGGCATATCGCCCTCGCCGTACGTAGAGGTAACAAAGATCGCGAAACTGACCGCCTCCAGTTCGTCCACTGCTTGATCCGCCATCGATTTGACGACGCTCGGCATATCTTTCTCGGCGAAGCACATCGCAATATCGTCGGCAACCATCTCTGCGTTACCGCTCTCCGTGCCAAACAGAATCAGAATTGATGCACTCATTTCTTTTTGCTCATATTTAGACGATTACCCCACGCTCACGACCTGCCTTGCCACTTCCAGCAGGCGCCTGCGATCTGCAATTTTCTTGCGGAGCCTGTTCGGCCCCGCCGCATCCCGTTCATACCGGTCCACCTCCAGCCAGCCGGCGTAATTCACGAAATCGGCTGGAAACTGGTCTCCGAGCGCGGCCAGTCCGGGCCGGCCGATCGGCAGCGCTCCGTCTTGCACCATCGCGACGATCTGCGCGGCCACGGCTTGTGCGTCTCTGCGATTCGCGGCAACCCCGCCCTTTCCGCCGTTCTTCGCCCAACCGACCTCGAATACATTCAACGCACGCCACGGCCCGCATCGAGCGCCGATATCGCCGACCTCGTTCGTAAAACCAATGGCGGTAACGATCGTGTCGACGTGAAAGCTCACGATACCTTCGGCTTTCGAGCGTCCGCGCAAAACGCTCTTCGTCAGCAATGCATCGACCTGCACCGGCGTACATTCGAAGTGGAAAACAATATCCACCAGCGGTTTAGCATATACGATGCGTCTCGCGGCATTCCGCAGCACTTGTGCCTTTTCGCTCTGATCGTCGTCCGAAAGACCCGATGCAGATACCTTTACATGCCCCAGATCACAGAGTTCGCGCAGCATCGCAATGTCAAATTTCGCGTCGCCTGCGCTGGATCTTCCGACGAGATGAATCCGCTCGAGACGATTCGAGCGAAGCATCGATAGCCGCTCGTCGTCGATATCGGAGTTATCGAATTGCTCGATGCGTTTGGCCAGCAACCGGGCAACGTCTATGGCGACGTTCCCGTGCCCGACGATCGCCAACGATTCACCCAAGGAGCAAAATCGCCCTCTGTCATGGGGCAACCGAGGCTCGGGATAGCCGTTCAGCGCCCGCAGTATTTCGCCTGCCCCAACGACGTTTGCTTTCGGGTGTTGTGGAACCGGAAGAACCGAATCCGTTGCCAAACCCGTCGCGAGCGCGACAATGTCGAAACTCTCTGTCAATCGCTCAAACGACAGGTCTTTTCCGATAGTTACATTCCCGAAGAAATTGACCCCCTCGCGTCGAAACAACCGATCGAACTGCATCGCCACGGATTTCGAACCCTGATGATCGGCCGCAATGCCGTAACGCAACAGACCGAATGGCACCGGCTCCGATTCAAACACCGACACTGCAGAATCCGGCCAAACCTTTATCAACGACTGAGCCAGGTAGCACCCGGACGGTCCGCTTCCCACGACGGCAATGGATGGATTAATGATGCGCATGAACGTACCTGGACTGGTCTCTTGAAACGGAGATGAATCGGATGTCGAGTTGCTTCGCGACTGAAGCCGAAGCTATTGCGATTCACATCCGATGCATGGATATGTTATTGGGTGACGGCGAGAACGGCCTCGTCGTCCGTGCCGCTATCTCGAGACTCGACGTCAGGATTGCGCCCCAACCGCCGGAACACTTCGGGCTTGGCCTTCCTGAAATAAACGGCCAATGCCATCCCGAAAATCTGCACTGCACACAGGCTATAGAGCATCCACGTGCTTTGACCTGGTTCGCCGCCAACGAGAAGCTCGAAGTGCTTGCCAACGAGGACGACGAGCGCAACGAACAGGACTGCGGAGATACCGGGCGCAACACACGCTTTGAAAACGCCTGCACCGATGAACCGCCCCTCGCGGAAATACCAGACGAGACATGAAACATTTACGACGGTCATAAGGATCAGCCCTCCTGCGGTACCGACGCCGGACAGTCGACCGTAAAGCAATTCCGGTTGGGCCCCGGTCACGATGAACGGCAGAAGAACAAGCAGCGTCAGCGTCGAAACCGTAATGGACGAGCGGTGCGGTGACAAATGCTTCGGATGGATCGCACTCAGGTACTGCGGAAATGCGCCATCGATGCCGAGGTTGTGAAGATAACGCGTCAGCACGTTATGAATGGACAAGCTGGATGCAAATGCCGAGGTCAAAACCAGGATCGCGACCGGCGTGCGCATCCGCGCGCTGACGAATTTGTCGAAGGCATTCTGAAACATGGTGGCGGGCGATTGCGTTGCTACGGAGATTACGTCGTGTCCATACACGCGAATCAGTGCATATGCGCAGAACGTATACAACAGACCGATGAAGATCACCGCACCATAAGTTGCTCGCGGAATGGTTCTATCCGGGTCGCGCACCTCGTCACGGAACAATGCCGTCGCCTCGAACCCCATAAAGAAAGAGACGGCAAACAGCATGGCGAACGGGCTGTTCGCGTTGAACAATCCGGATGGGGAAAAAATGGCGTTCGGCGGCAAGTCGCTTGGGGGATTGCTGCCAATAACTCCAGCGCAGAACGCGACGCAAACGATGACTTCGGCAACCATTACCCAAGTCAGGAACTTCGCGGATACTTCGATGTGCAGATACCCGAAAATCGCGATGGCAAGCCAACATGCGAGCGTAAAGTAGTACCAGGGGAATGCCCATCCCGTGAGCGTCCGCTGCAGATCAGCGGACGCAACGCCAAAATACGCCGGAACACCGGCAAGGATGATGAAGTACGTAATCGTGGCGAGCAATCCGGCTCCAAGCCCGGCACTCTTGCCCAAGCCATGCGTGATGAATGCGTAGAAGTCGCCCGGTCGCTTCGCAGCATGGTTGAGTGTCAGATACCCCAGCGAGAACAGCATCAGCAGAACCATCGTCGCGATGAAGATGGTAGGGCTGGCTGCACCGCCATACATCAACGCGACCGGCACATATCCCGATACGGTCGTGAGAGGGGCCGAAAAAGCCAGAACGCTCAGCGCAAGACCAAAGGCGCCCATGTTCCCGGTAAGTTTATTTCCCTTCTCTGCAATCGCCCTGTAACCGCTTGTCTTCATTCGAGCCACCTCTTTTCTGTGCGCGGTTCTCTCGGTATCGCACCTTGATACGCGTACCGCGGAACCCGTTGACTTGGTAGCCGAACTATATTCAGCGAATTTCTGGCCAACATCCTCCGAAAGTATCTATACGTCGCTTCAAGATGGAGCGCCGATCGCACGTGGTGCGCCATGCACGACCAAGGTGCAATGACGCGCTTCCAGATCGTGCGTCTACCTCTACGGCACCCGGGGCACTTTGCCGGATTCGTCGCCACCGTCACCGTATACGGGGGCGTGTGACCTGCCAGTCGTCTTGGTTCGGTTCTTGCATCCCATCGCTGAACATCGCGCTAGCAGCCTTTTCGCGTAGGCTGCCAGCGTTCCAGCCTCCGTCAGACAGGTTCGGAAAAGGATCCTTTGTCTATTCCACTTGGATAAACCATGCGATATCACTTGAACGACGATTGCAAGGACTTCGCCAAGCGGACCATTGCATTTTCCCAAACCCTTCTGGAGTCGTCTGCCGCAATCTTTACCTGGATTGACGCTACCCAGAAGATTCCACCGTGCACGGAACACGGCCTCGGCGACGTGATGATTCGCGACTATTATCGAGACTTCAGAGAGTTCGATCCGATCTCCCCCGACTTCCTTTTATCAAACAGATCTTCGGTCGTTACTCTAAGAAAGATCGCAGACAATAGATTTAGAGATTGCCACATCCCGTACGCACAGTTTATGGCGCGGTACGGATTCGTGGACGAGGCCGCCTTTGTCTTTTGGCAGGACAACCGAGCCATCGCTTTTCTCAATGTTCTAAAAGGCAGACACGACAAAACGCTCGACAATGAATCCGTACTCCAGGAAATGCATAGCTATATCCAGTACAACCTGCTCGGTTTGGATTCGATAAAAACCCATCGACGCAATCGGAAACTCACCGAGCACCATCTATTGACAGCCCGAGAGCTAGCGATCACCAACTTGATTGCGAGTGGACTTTCCAACAAGGAGATTTGCCACGAATGCCAGATCGAGCTGGTGACGGTCAAAACGCACGTGGGAAGGGTGCTGGCAAAGCTCGGATTGAATACGCGGTCACAAGTCGCGTCATTTCTGCACTCGATAACCGCAGATTGACCGTTGCAGTTCCGCTTCGTGGCAGCGAAGTCTGATGCGTGAGCTCCATTGCAGTTCAGTTGGAGGCGGGGCGAACCGACGCCGCCCTCAACCAGGCCGTCGAAACGACTTGCGCCCCGCTCCAGGCACCATACGAACGCACGCGGCCGCTGAGCCTGCAAGCTTTCGCAATACCATCAGTTTGACACGCTATGGTTTCGACAGCTTCGTCACAGGTACAGACGAGAGATCGGGTCCGACTTGGCACGTTCAGTGGCGTTTCCACCGCGTAATCTGGCGGTGGCCGCTCCCATTCCGTGATCTGACGTTGGACCGGTTTTTTTATTTTCGGCTACGCTCGGCCGGACTCTGCTCTCCATTCCGCGCGTCGAAACGCAGGTGCGCAACCACTTGTCCGAGGCTGTAGTACGTAACCAAGCTGTTTCGGTCTGACTCAATGTTACGGATTCCAGCATCGGAACCCGTCTGACAAGCAGAGACCTCTGCTGAGTCAATCGGATGACGGCTATGCAGCGATCTCAGGAATATCTTTCGCATGACTCGGTTCCCTGTTGAGTCCACTGCTTAGGTCTGCGCGCCAGCCCGACATTGAAGCGCAGAGGTGGTTACGATCGACAAAGCGTGAAGCATCATGATCTGTTCAAGTCGAATGCCGGATCGCTCGACGCCAATCACAACGACATCGGAACGACGACGACCCAGGCGACGTGGACGATCTACACATCGTCTCTAGCGATACCCGATGCCCCTTGCTTGGCCAAGGCTTCCGCCAATAGCTTCCTTAGTCGATCATTCTCGCCCTCAAGGTACTTCAACCTTTGCGATTCAACGCCGTCGTTGCCACCAAACTTCGCCCGCCAGGAGTAGAAGGAGGTATCGCTGAAACCGTACGTCCTGCACAGATACTGGACCGCCTCGCCAGCTTCGGCCTCTCTCAAGAAGCCGATGATTTGCTCGTCCGTAAAGCGCTTCCGCATTCTCAAACCTTCCTCGAAAGTGACCTTTGCTGGTGTCAGGTAGCCTAGCGCTCCAGAGAACAGGTCCGTTTCTCACGTAGCCCCTCTAACTCGAGGCAGCATGTGACGACAGTTCCCTTCGTCGATTGCAGTACGATTCGATACCAACAAAGAGGATCACCTGGACAAGCACCGACACCGGTGTCGCCCACTGGTACAACGATGGGAAGAGCGATGCGTTACCGATGCACACTCCACATAGGGTTGCGATCAGGCATGAGCTCAATCCCGTCCATCGCCAGTTCATGATCACTTGAGGCATGACATCGGGCACATCTCGGGATCGTCCAACCCAGAACTGATCGACGAGAAGCAACGTGACGAAGCAAGCCATGGACATACCGATATAGTTCAGGGCACTCGCGAGCAAGTGCGTACCATCTGAAATCAGCACAGTGGCCGCAACCGCGCAGAAAGCAACGATGACGACTCTTCTGCTGACGGAAACGCCAAATAGATGCTCGAGTGCGTTGACGAAGGCAACGGTGCCTGAGTAGATGTTCCCGAGATTGATTCTGAGCTGCGTCGTACACGCGAAAATGATCCCCCCCGCACCCAGCAACGAAACGAAATAGACGCCGGGATTGCTTTCCCGCATCTGGACAGCGAACCAAGTCCCCAAGATCCCGGTGATCCCATAACAGAACGCAGGAAACAACGCGCCGACAAACACGGTCCCTGCTCGGAGTTCTCGTTTGCGCACAAATCTTGCATAGTCGGCCGTCACGAGACCAATGATGAAGGCGAGACCGTTAACGATGCCCAATACTTCAAGCAGGCTGGTGAAGGGGGCTGCCGCAAGCCGAATCTCCGGGAGCGGAGCGCCAGCCACGGGAACATCAAGCGCGTTTCTTATCGCCCACACAACAAACACAACGAACAGCACCAGACTCATTGTCTGGAATCTTGCAAGGACCTTCATGCCCGACCACACGAGCGGCAACATGACGAAGACAAGGCAGATGTATATCAACGCATGAGGAGCTTGCGGAAAGAGAGCCTGCAGCGAAGCCCCCATGATGCTGGCTTCTGCGACGAAGTAAGTGAGGCAGGCCACTCCGTAGGCCAGGCTGAATAATCCCGCTCCACGATACCCGAGCACGGTTCTGGCCCAGATATTGATGCCAAACCCTGTCTGGATGGATCGACGAACGAGCAGCACACCGACGAATGTCGAAACGCAGTATCCGTAGGCCAGCCCGATCAGCGCTGCTGCTACGCCAAACCTCACGGTAATGATCGACGCAATCTGAGCAAAGAAAAGCGCGGTCGCAATACCTAACGTAGCGAAGAATATGCCCTTCCAACCGGTCCTTGCATCTTCAGGAACCGGACTAGACGCGTAATCATCATCGGAGTGAGTTGATGCCGGCATACAGAAATCCCAATACCTTCGTGTCAGGAAAATGAGCAACGCGGCGCCGCGGAATTCACGAAGGAATCACCCTCGCATCGGTCCGCGGCGCCTCATACAGATTGCTTCAGAACTTGTGCCGCAGGCCAACGGCTACAACTTCCTGAGTACCTTTGCCCGCCGCAATTCCGTACGACCCGATGGAAGCCTCAGCGGCGCCTTGCCCGTTCTGCCCGCTTGCATGCTGATACCCTGCGAGCGCATAGACGTCGGTGCGCTTGCTCAAGCTGTAGTCGGCCCCGATATTCACCTGGTGGTACTTGGCGGACGAATCCCCCAGTGCGCGCGTGTAGTTGTAGCCGGCGATCAGCAGGAACGCAGGCGTCACCTGATACTGGGCAAAGACCGAACCGTTGTGATACTTCTCCGACCCCGTGAACGTCGATGCCGAATCGGCCGAATACTGGGCATAGCCATACGCCGCGCCCACCGTGAACGGGCCCGCAACGTAATTGGCACCGATCCGGGCGATATTGATCGACCGGGCTGACGCATAAGCCGCATTTACCGGCGAATTGAACAGCGAGTCGGACGAGGAGGTGCCGCGATTGCCCAACGTTGCGTTGCCGTTGTCGATGTGGAGAACGCCGCCGCCGACGCTGAACGACGTGCTTTGATAGCCAACTGCTGCGCTCCACGTCTGCCCCGACCCCGTGGATCCAGCGACGCCACCGAGCGCATACATGACCTCGGCCGAAACACCGCCCCACGACGGACTCACCCATTTCACGGCGTTGTTGAATCGAGCACTCGAATCGTAATTGTCGACGTCACCCGGCGTAGCGAACCAGCCGCTGTAGACATCAGCGGTCAACTGCTGTTCGAGATCGGTCAGCGGATCGTACTGACGACCGAGCGTCAGGGTGCCGTACTGGCTCGAAATGCCCACGAACGCTTGTCGGCTGAACAACTTTCCCGGTGTCGCAAGTGCGCCGTTCGTGCCGTCAAAGCCGCTCTCTACTGTAAAGATGGCCGAGAGCCCGCCACCCAGATCCTCCGTTCCCTTCAATCCCCACAGGGAAGCCGAAAGATTGCTGGGCAACATCCTCACTTGCGAACTCTGCCCGCCGCTGTTGTGTACATAGCCCACACCCGTGTCGACGATCCCATAGAGCGTTACGGAACTTTGAGCCTTTGCTTGCGAGTACGCTACGATGCTCAGTGCGGCGACTGCAATGATTTTCTTGTTCATCCCCCCCCCAAATCACCAAAGTTAATTTCACTAGGAATACTTACTAAATTAATCATCGAATTTATTCGATGCCTGCCGTTTCCATCTCAAGATCGAAGATCTCTCATCGGGCATAGTGCAGCGCCCGCGACGCACTGACATCGCTCGGCAGCATGCGGCGGGCGCTCCATACCCGTTCGAACTGGGCGACGGATTTCTCCAGACGCTGGCCAGATCGTCAGAAGCGGCACCTGCTTGTCCGCTCGTACTATCCGAAGAAACTCTCGAGTTCCTTTGCAAGCGCCTCGGGCGCCTCTTCCGGGATGTAGTGTCCGGAAGCTACCATCGTGCCGCGAACGTCCGCAGCGACCTGCTGCAGCTGCGGGACCAGGTCGGGCATTGATCCCTGATCTGCACGGACCGCAAGGACCGGCATCTTGAGCTTGCCCTTCGCACTCAATTCGCGATTCTGCTCGGCAGACACCGAGATAGCGCGGTAATAAGCGAGACCGCCTTTCAGGCCATTCGTCAGGAATACGCGATGGTATTCCTCGAAGTCCGCTTTGGAGAACACCTGCGGATTTGCCGCCTTCCGTTGCAAATACCACTCGAGATAGATGTGCTCGCGGCCGGCCAAGAGCGCTTCCGGAAGATCCGGAATGTTGTGGAATGCGACGTGCCACGTCCGCCACGCAACGTCAGAAGCCCACGGGAGCGTATCCGGAAGACTGATGCCCGGGATACCCGTGTCGAGAATCGCGAGGCCGGTGACCTTGTCGCCATTCATCGCCGCGTAGGGATAGCCGACCCATCCACCGATGTCGTGTACGACAAGTGCATGTCGATCGACACCGAGTTTCTCGACCAGACCACGAAGGAGTTTGGCGGCCTTGACCGTGTCGAGCGCACCCGCGGGACGATCCGAGTCACCTTGCCCGGGAAGATCCGGAGCAATAACACGGTACCGATGCCCCAGCAGAGGCAGAACCTTGCGCCACGCATACCAGCTTTGAGGGAAACCGCAAATCAGAACCAGCACGTCGCCGTCCGGCTTGCCGCCGCTCACATAATGCATCCGCACGCCATCAACCGTCTGAAAGCCTCGTTTGAATCCCTCGATGCCGGTCTCCGGCCATTCACGATTCGAAAACATTCACAAGCTCCTGTTGTTCCACCGACATGTGCAGGCGCGGGCACCTGCGCCGCGCCACGCGTGTAGCCAAACGCCCGCTCAGAAAGGATCCCGGGCAGCAGCAAGCCAGCCGCCGTCCATCACGTACTCGCTGCCATGCACGAAGTCGGCATCATCGCCACCCAAATACGCGGCGAGCTTGGCAATTTCTTCCGGCTGACACCAGCGACGGGCCGGGAATTTCTGCAGGGCCGCCTCCATATCAGGCGAATTCGCCGTCGTGTGCTCCGACATCGCCAGCGGGGTTGCGGTTGCGCCCGGGCAAATCGTATTGACACGAATGCCGCGCGCGCCGTATTCGAAAGTGAGTTGTCGAGTCAGACCGATCACACCGTGTTTGGAAGCCGTGTAGGCAGTCCCGCCGCCCGCAGCACTGAAGCCCGAGGTGGACGACGTGTTCACGATCGCCCCTTTGCCCTGCTTCAGCATCTGCGGAATGACCGCTCGAGCCATCAGGAAGGGTCCCGTGAGGTTAACGGCGATGACGCGGTCCCACTCTTCGACGCTCACTTCGTGAGCCGTCGCGTGTCCATCCAGAATGCCGGCGTTATTGCACAGAAGATCGATGTGCCCCCAACGCTCGATCACCGCCTTGACAGCGGCCTCGACGCTACGCGGGTCGCTGACGTCCACTTGATGTGCGTACGCCATCGACGGATTCGCCAACGCTTCGACAGTGGCAACGGCATTCTTGAGATTGATGTCGAGTGCGGCTACGTTCGCCCCTCTCGAAACGAACTCGCGAACCATTGCTCGCCCCATGCCGGAACCAGCACCGGTTACGACAACCACGCGCCCGGAATAATCATTCACTGAAACGTCTCCTTGACTTCACTTTAACCAGCACGTGCGCTGCTCACTGAGCCGGCGAATCGTGCGCTTTCTGTTTCCAGGATTCGCTTGCATGCATCGTCTTGCGCCAATTAGACGAGGTCCAATTGTGATTCTCGATGCATGCAGATCACGAATTTCTATCAATTCGGCGAACTGGACCGAATACGGTCCACAATCAACCGGCACTCGGCAAACATCCGTCACGCATCGGACGTTAATTCGTTATGCGAATTGACAGCCGGACGCCGCTCAAGCCATGTGTAACGCGCACCACCCTCAAGGTTGAAGATCGTGATCGATGAAGTGAGCTGTCAGGCCACGCAACAGGCGTGAACCAATGCGAGAGTTACGACCGTCTGGATGATGTCCGGCGGCCTTGAAACCATTGTATGTATGGCCAAGACGCCGTGCGTCCATCCAAAGGATGAGAAAAATTTCCGTTGATGCAAGCGGCGGCGAAGACGAACGCACCGCCCCGGTGCACCCAGGCTATTTCGTTGTCGGTGTGCCCAGGTCGGCGGAGAACGCCGCAAGCTGGGTTCGGCTCTCGATGCCCAGCTTGCCCAGGATTCGAATGACGTGCGACTTGACGGTGGCAAGCTCGATGCCCAGCGTCTCGGCGATATCCCTGTTGGACAGGCCGGCGGTCATCAGGGACGCGACTGAGAGCTCCCGCTCCGTCAGGAAGTACTCGTTTCGCAGCGCGTGGTCTGCCTGGACCTTCTTGACGGATGCAAGCATCGAGAAGCTGTGCTGCATATAGTCGTACATCTGTCCGAAGGGTTCTGGGGTCGAGAACGGGCTATCGCCTTGCTTCTTGATGACGGAGAGGCACGCTAGTGGTGTATCTCCCGCCCAGAACAGGAACCCGACTTCGTCCACGAGCCCGTACTTCCTCTGGTAATCCGACCAACTGGAGTGCTGGTCGTCGCGCTTTGCCCCTTTGAGGGTCACTACGGTCGCACGCTGTTTAATCAGACGATAGACGTTCAGCGGATCGGCCGAGGCGAATACCGTGTAATAGTCCTTGATGGTCTCTTCAGGCCATCCCATCTGGGTGTGCGGCAATAGCTGGTCGTGCGAATCGAGCCATGTGAACACGGCGGCCGAACAATTGAGCATCGACCGTGCAAAGTTAACGGTCTGAAGAGCGAACTCCTGGGATTCCTTGAATTTGCTGACTTCGACTAACATCGCCAATTCTCTTTGCCGGTAGGGATGAGCGCGAGCGCCGATCGCCCGAAATCAGCGGCCCGACAGGTGCGCCAGCACCGAAACCGAAAGCCTCATGAGCGGAGAGCATGAAATTCGCACCAGACTAACATCTGATACCTAATGCGACAGGCTACCGCAACGCGCCGCCGGATCATATTAGGGAAGTCATATACCCGCCGGCGACCATATTCCGAAAGTCAATCGGTACGCCGCCACTGCCCGAACGACCGCAATCGGGATGATCGGTCAGGCGGCCCGGATCAGCGTCTCCGGTTTTCCTCGGCAGTATGTGGCGCACACGTCCCGGGCCGCGTCGGCTGCCGCTACGACGGCCGGTGATGCATTGACCGGCATGCACAACGACACGTCGATCGACGGCGGCTGCGGCTCCAGCGCGAGCTCGGCGATTCGCCCGTTTTCCAGTTCGTCATGCACGAACAGGTGCGGGACTGCCCCGACACCGTATCCATCACGCACCAATTGCACGATCGCAGCGACCGAAGAGGCACAGGTTATGCGTATCGCCTCGTCCGGGATGCCGGCTCCACCGGCCAGTGTTCGGACGATGCGTTCCACCGCCAGGTGCGACGTCGTGCCCCTTCCGAATGTCAGTATCGGCCGCGCCAGGGCGAGGTGAACCGGATCCACGTCCGAACCGGAAAGCAGCTCCCGGCTGACAATCCATCGAACCGGATAGCTTGCAATCCTGCTCGACATGACCTTGTCGCTACCAACGACCTCTGCGCAGACAGCCATGTCGAGCTCGCCCTGCAAGATTTTCTTGTTCAGCGCCGGGCTCGAATCTACGGTCAGCTCGACCACCAAGCCCGGGACGCGCTCCCTCAACTGCGTCACATACGAGGAAAGCCAGCTGTGAACGATCGTGTCTATCACGCCGAAACGTATCGGTCCGCGTAACGCGAGATCGAGACCGGCTGCCTTCTTGAGCGCACGGGTCGCGTCTACCACGTTCATCGCCAGCGTCAACAAGCTCTGCCCAGACAGGGTGAGACGAAAATCCGCCGCCGTTCGATCGACGAGCTCGGTCCTCAACTCGTCTTCCAACGCCTTGATACGTGTCGATATCGTCGCGGGCGAAGTATGAAGAAGACGCGCCGTAGCCCGGAAGCTGCCTTGTTGCGCGAGCGTCACGAACGTCTCCAGGAAGCGTGTATTCATTGCCTCACCATCGAGGATGCAGGTTTCCGTCCCGTCATACGCCACAGAACACCTGCCTGCGCCCGTCGATCTTCTCGAGTCAACACGGCGAAGACAGCGCATTGGTGTCGAACATCGATACGTTCGTATCTGCTTGTCAGGAAAATGTTGACAGCCGTGTGCGGAATTTCTCGTTGGCTCAAGATCATTTCCGATCCTATTATTTATTCGCATTCCTTCTTTACGACGTAGAGTGCGAAAGCCATTCGGCAAACCGCGAATCTCGAAACGACGGATATATCTGGACCCTCGCCCCATGACGCCACGGAAAGTTCTCGGCACCGCCCTTCACAACGCTGCCCCGGTAACCCGCACGAACCATCGAAACGTACCCGCCACGGACCAGCGAAACGTCTCTCCGTACACCGCCCTTCTGCGTGAACCGATGTCTTCCATCGCGGCGAATGTTCCCGATCGGCCCGATCTCCGGTCGGTATCGATCCTCGGCTACAACTAAGTCTCGCGCCACGGATCTGCATCCGTGACAGGGATTCGAGGCACGCCGTGCGAGCCTCGGGCAGCATGTCGCGCAAGTTCTCCCGGCTTGAACGCCTACAGCAGCAGCCGCTTCTCCGTTCTCGGTACGGCGCGCACATCATCGAGCGTCAGGTTTCGGCGGCTAAAACGCGTCGGTTCGACGGATACCACCGTTCCCGTGCGAGCAGACGCCTCGATCGCCAACAAGGCCCTCAGGTCAGCCAAGCCCTCTTCGACACTCGACGCAGGCTTGCTGCGTTTCTGAATGCATTCGGAAAACTGCTGAATCAACCCGCCGAAGTGATCGCAGTGTCGGAAATGCATCGTCTCCGAAGCATCCTTCGTGTTCAGTACCATTCGGATCGGCGTTTCGAACCTGAAACCGGGCTCCATGGTCAGGTCCCCTTCGGTTCCCAGCACCCTGTACATATCGATCGACGCCGTGCCAAAACTGCAATAGAACTGTGCGATTCGATCGCGAGGGAAGCGCAACGTGACCGCAATGGCGTCGTCGATGTCCGAGAAGCGGGGATCTCCGGGCTGGCGTGTCGTGATCGCCGACGCATCGACGGGTTCGTCAGAAAAGACGTGCCGCGCCGCGTTGACGCAGTAAATCCCGATGTCTTGAAGCGGGCCGCCCCAGTTCTTGCTGTCCAGCCGGTGGTTACCCGCCGCGGACTGAAATCCGAACACCCCGCTGAAGTACTTCGGATCGCCGATGCGGCCTTCCCGGATCGCTTCCAGTGCCGCGATCGTCCCTGCCTCGTGATGCAAGCGGTAACATGTGCTCAACAATACGCCGGCCTCGGCTGCTGCCTCAATCATCGCCTCCGCATCCGCGACGTTGGTCGCCATCGGCTTCTCGACCAATACGTGCTTGCCGGCTCGTGCCGCGCGAATCGCATAATCGGCGTGGAGCGGGTTGGGTACGGCAATATAGACCGCGTCGACAACATCGCTGTTCAACATCCGGTCATAGTCGTCGTACCCGACGATCGTGTCGACGCCATGGAATCTCGCGAGCTTCCGCGCCCCGTCAGGATTTCCGGAAACCAACGCGCCGATCGCCGAATTTCCTGTCTGGGCAACAGCCGGCATGAACGCCTCTTGCGATATCCATCCAGCGCCTACAACAGCGTATCTGATCATGTTTGCCTCTATGCCTGGCTCAGGAACCGTAGACGACCGGCACGACGCTCCGCTCGCGCAGAGACCGACGCGCCGCATCCAGCACGACGGCTGCGTCATATGCGTCGTCGAGCGTCGACAACGGCGTCGTACCTTTCGCGACGCACTCATTCACGAAGAAGCTTTCGACCTGAAGAAAGCTGTCCCAGTAGGTCGCGTCATCCCAGAACGGAAGTCTCGCGTCGCCAAACTTCGTGACATCCCACGGGATCACGCCGCTTCCGTCGGAGCCGATGATCTTGAAATAGACGGACCAGGGATCCCGGCTGCGATCATCGGCCGAAAAACTTCCCCACAGATTCGCAATCGTTCCGTTCGGGTATTCCGCGGTGATCATCAGTTGATCGTCGGCGTTCGGATCGTCGAAGTGCACATTGGAACCGGTCGCGAACACCGACGACGGGCGACCGACGAAATACAGCATGCAGTACGCGTGATGCACCATCAGCTCGCGCATCGTCAGATCCGGCGCGCCGATCGAAGCGTCATGTCGCTTGTTGTAGATCGCCCAGAAATTGACGATCCGTCCCAGTTTCCCGGACGCAACATGCGCATGCAGTCGCCGCATGCTCTCTGCATAGACATAATTGTGGGAAGGCATGCAGACCCTCGATTGCGAACGTGCAATCTCCGCAAGCTCACGAATCTGCGTCGCCTGCTCGCACAACGGCTTCTCGAGCAATACGTGTTTGCGTGCCAGTAGCGCACGCCTGGCCATGTCGAAGTGCGAGGCGGTATTCGTGCACACGACAACCGCATCGACCGCTTCGTCGCCCAGCAGTTCGTCAACGGTTTCGTATGCGCGCCCACCGAACCTGTCGACAAATTCCTGCGCCTTTCTGTAAGTCCGGCTCCAACCGCCGCAAAACAGCTTCGGATCCATTTCGGCGAGAGCCGTCACGTGCAGCTCTGCTACGTTGCCGAGGCCGACGATACCGATCTTCATGTGAGCACCCGATATGTGTGAAATGGAGACCGACCGGTTTCTCATGCCGGTCGCGTCGATCAACCGGCGATGTCCACCGGCTGCCCGCTCTGCCACGAAAGCGTGGCTGCGTCGGCGATCAACTGGGCTTTCAAGCCATCGCTGGCGTCCGGTCGCGGCATTTTTCCTGCCGACACCGTGTCGACGAAGTAGCGCATTTCGGCGAGGTAAGCAGCGCCGAAGCGCTCGAGAAAGAATGGTTGCGCGACCGGCATGACGAACCCGACTTCCGTGGCACGCTCCACCTGAGACTCATGAACGTTTTTGACACGCAGCATGCCGCGCGATCCGTGGATCTCGATTCGCTGGTCATAGCCGTAGGTCGAGCGGCGCGAATTCGAGATCTGGCAGATCCGCCCCGACTTCGTCGTCAGGATCACTGCCGCCGTATCCACGTCGCCCACCTCCGCAATGGACGGCTCGACCAGCACCGATCCGGTGGCGAACACCCGCACCGGGTCTTCGCGCAGCAGGAATCGCGCGAGGTCGAAATCGTGAATCATCATGTCGCGAAAGAGGCCACCGGACGTTTTCAGATACGACAGCGGCGGCGGTGCCGGATCACGAGATGTGATCGTGACAGTCTCGACATCGCCGATCTCACCCTCGCGTACGCGGCGCGCCAACTCGCCGAAGTGCGGGTCGAACCGCTGGTTGAACGCCGTCATGAAGGGCACCCCCACATTCTCGACGGCCTCCATGCATGCCTTTACCCGGGCCGACGACAGGTCGATCGGCTTCTCGCAAAAAATGGCCTTTCGCGCAACCACCGCCGCGTGAACGAGATCGAAATGCGTCGATGACGGTGTCGCAATCACAACCGCATCGATGTCCTTCCCCTCGAGAATTTCCGATGCATCGCGTGCGTCAACCTCAAATCGTTCAGCGCAGGCTGCTGCGGCGCTCTCGTTGACGTCTGCAACCGCGACCAGCTTTGCCGACGGAATCTGCTTGATACCGAGTGCATGAACTTGACCAATGCGCCCACATCCGAGAATACCGATTCTGATCATTTCTTCTCCTTAGTCGCGCAAACATCCGCATTTCCGTGGATCGGCACGACTACGCGTACATCGTCGGACGGTCGCGCTCGGCCGAGAACGTTACTGACGCTCCGTGCCCCATTGCAGCGACGATCTGCTCTGCGACGGACGTCGTGACATAGCCGTCCCAGGCACTTGCACCCCCGCTTGGCGTGCCGGCGCCGATCGATCGGATCCACTCGTTGAGCTGCTTCACATAAGCGGACCTGAATCGGTCGATCCAATTGCCGGCATAGGCCGTCATGCCGTAGCCGCCGGCATTCCTGCCAACACATCCGGGCGGAGCAGTCTCGATTGTTCCGGTTCGCCCGACGACTTGTACGTGTACGTGATAGCCATACTGGCAATTCATGAACACCTCCGACGACACGATCACGTCGCCGGCCATTTCCATCACGACAACCAGCGGATCACCGTTTTCAGCACTGTAGACACTTGCGGCAACAGGCTCGGAATCGAGCAGCCAGCGGCTTGCATCGATTTCGTGAACGAACGCATTGGTGATGGACATCGCGCCGTTGAACCAGGTCGGCGCGACGGGATTGCGGTGGACGTTGTGTACGACAACCGGCGCCCCAATCTCGCCGTCTCCAATCGCGCGCTTCATCTCGATGTACGGTTGGTCGAAACGACGCATGTAACCAACCTGGACCAGCCTGCGGCCCTTCGCGATTTCCGCGTCAACGACCGTGAGGGCCTCGGCCGCCGTACCGGCCAGCGGCTTCTCGCACAGAACCGCCTTGTCTGCCTCGATGCACTGGAGTACGAGATCGCCGTGCAGCGGGTCCGGTGCGGCAACGAGAACGGCGTCGACATGCTCGGACCGAATCAGCGCCCGCGGGTCCGTATAGACTCTCGCGTCACCCGCCACGGTCCGTGCGCGCCCTTCGTCTGCATCGCAGACTGCGACCAGCTCCGCTCCCGACGTCTCTTCACGCAGAATCCGAGCGTGCTCCGATCCCATTACGCCGACGCCGATCACCCCAATTGCCAAGGTCATCTCCAGCCTCCGATCTATTGACACGCTATCGTTCGAATACGGTCGGCGTGGCGACCGCATTCGGATCTATCGCATTTCGCCGCCCGCGACGGTGATACCTGAACAGACGAGGAGGTGCTCGTCGGATCTGTTGCCGACGAGCCGCCAGACTGATTTTCCGCTCGCCGAGGAAGCTCACCGTCTCCGCGCGACTCCAGGCGGCCGCCGTGTTACCCGCGAGCCGGCTGCTGGATGTGTTCCCACACACCGCTCTTCCCCGACACGAGGATCGCGTCAGCGATGCGCTCGATCTGGACTCCGTCCTCGAAGTTCGGCGCGGCGGGCTTGTTCCCAGCGATTGCCTGCAGGAAGTTGTACCACTCGATCGACTTGATATCGATGTAGCCCTGCCCCATCCCGGCAACCGGCCACAGCTTGTCGCCAAACGGTTGATGCGGGCCCGAGTAGATCGTGCGGAAGCCGAACGCGTCCGAAGGATCGTCCGCAAATGCCACGCGCAGTTCGTTCAGACGCTGATAATCGAACGCAATCGAACCGCGCGTACCGTGGATTTCGAAGCCGAGCTGGTTATGGTGGCCCCACGCATTGCGCGTCACTTCAATCGTCCCGCACACGCCGTTGGTGAACTTGATCATCGTCATGGCCATGTCGTCGACGTCGACCTTGCCCTTTTCCGACGACGCCTGACCCGCCGGGCCGAAGAAGCGACCGGCCGGCAGCGGCCGCTCGGCGATAAAGGTCTTGACAATCGAGTTCACCGATTCGAACTCGCCGACGAGCAGGCGCGCCGCGTCGATGACGTGCGTGCCGATATCGCCGAGCGTGCCCGAGCCGGCCTTCTCTTTGTTGAAGCGCCACGACAGCGGCGTGCTCGGATCCGCGCCCCAGTCCTGCAGGTAGTAGCCACGGAACGTCAGGATCTCGCCGATACGCCCTTCGTCGATCAGGCGCTTGGCCATCTGTAGCGCCGGCGTGTGGCGATAGTTGTACGAGATCATCGTTACCACACCCGTTTCCTTCGCGGCGGCATGCATGGCTTCCGCGTCGGCTACCGTCATGGCCATCGGCTTCTCGCACATCACGTGCTTGCCCGCCTTCGCGGCAGCGATCGCGATCGCCGCATGCGTGTCGTTCGGCGTACAGATGTCGACGATGTCGATATCCGGGCGCGACACAACTTCGCGCCAGTCCGTCGCGTGCTCGGCGAACCCATATTGCGCAGCCGCATTGCGCGCGAGTTCGTCGTCGATATCGACCACGACCTTGCGCTCGATTTCCACCGGCGCGCCGAACAGGATCGGCACCACGGCAGTAGCGATGGAGTGGGCCTTGCCCATGAAGCCAGTGCCCACCAGAGCGACATTCAGTTTTTTCACGGTTTTCCTCCAATAAGGCTGTCGTACTCGTGACGCACTCAGCCGATTCCTTGACTCTTCCAACTTCAATTTGATCTTTCGTCATCCATTCAGTATTCCGAATCACATGACGCACATCCTCTACATCTCGACAGCTCAAGCTCGATTCAATGTCTCTTTCGCCCCTTACTCGATAATCGCGATCTTTTCGCCCGACGTAACCGGACTTCCAGCTTCCCCATGGATCCGGATTCTCCCGCTTTTCGGCGCGACGACACGCATCTCCATCTTCATCGCTTCCATGATGGCGATGGCATCACCTTCCACCACCATCGCCCCTTCTTCCACCAGCCACTTCTGCAGCGTTCCAGGAACCGGTGCCGTCACGATGTCGGCGCCCGCTTCCGCCTTCACCGAATCGTCGAATACGCGTGGAGCGCCGACGTTCGCAAACAGCGATGCGGGCAGGCCAATCGTGTGACGCTTTCCGTCGATCTCGATGAAGCTCTTCAGCAAGCCCCCCTCAGCCGGCGCGACGCGCCCGGAAGGCTCAACTCCGCTAAACTCCGTTTCGATCCAGTTGGTATGAACCTTGAATCCATCTTCGCCGGTGAAGCTCTTTTCCTCGAGCACCGCCCGATGGAAAGGCAATACCGAAGCCACACCCTCGATGCTGAATTCGGCGAGCGCGCGACGCGCACGGACCAGCGCTTGTTGCCGCGTATCACCCGTGATGACGAGCTTGGCCATCAGCGAGTCGTACAGTCCCGGAATCTGCGAACCGGATTCGATACCGGCGTCGAGCCGCACACCGGGACCTGCGGGCGGACGAAAGCGTGTGATCGCACCCGGTGTCGGCAAGAAGCCGCGGCCCGGATCCTCCGCGTTGATACGGAACTCGATCGCATGACCGCGCGGCTCAGGCGTAGCCGTGATCGAGACCGGACGGCCGTCCGCGATGCGCAGTTGCTCGATCACGATGTCGACTCCGGTGGTTTCCTCCGTCACCGGATGCTCGACCTGCAACCGCGTATTCACCTCGAGAAACGAGATGACCCCATCCTGAGAAAGCAGAAACTCGACCGTGCCCGCCCCCGTATAGCCGGCCTCGGCACATATACTCCGCGCAGCATCGTGAATGCGCGCCCGCTGCTCGTCGCTGATGAAAGGCGCGGGGGCCTCCTCCACGAGCTTCTGGTTGCGGCGTTGAAGCGAACAGTCGCGCGTGCCGAGAACGACGGTATTGCCGTGATGGTCGGCAATGATCTGCGCCTCGATATGGCGCGGACGGTCGAGAAATTGCTCTGCGTAGCAGTCGCCCCGACCGAACGCTTCCGTCGCCTCACGGACGGCTGAATCGAACATTTCCGCAACGTCTTCGATGCGTCGGACGATCTTCATGCCGCGGCCGCCGCCCCCGAATGAAGCCTTGATCGCCAGCGGCAAGCCGACTTCCCGCGCGAAGGCTACCGCGTCCGACGCACTGCTTAACGGCCCATCGGATCCCTTGACCAGCGGCGCGCCGACCTTCGATGCGATACGTCGAGCCTGCACCTTGTCGCCGAGTGCGGTGATGACCTCCGGTGACGGGCCGACCCAGATCAATCCGGCATCGATGACCGCCTGCGCGAATTCTGCGCGCTCGGACAAAAAACCGTAGCCCGGGTGGACCGCATCGGCACCGGAGCGGCGTGCAATCGCCAGAATCTTCGAAATATCGAGATAGGTATCCGCAGGGCGCCCCGCACCCAACCCGTACGCTTCGTCGGCCAGCTCGGCATGCAGCGAACCGGCATCCGCGTCCGAGTAGATTGCGACCGACGTCACGTTGTAGTCGCGCGCGGCGCGAATGACGCGAATGGCGATTTCGCCACGATTGGCGATGAGCAGCTTCTTCATCGAACGAGTTCCTTCACTTGCGGATCGAATGCGGATATCTGGTTGAAACGAATGCAGGCGCCGATTGGAATCTGCCCGAGCGCGTCGAGATGATGGGCCGCGACCACGGCAATCACCGGATACCCGCCGGTGACGGGGTGATCCGTCAGAAACAGCACCGGCTGGCCGCTGTGGGGCACCTGGATCGATCCGAACAGCGTGCCTTCCGACGGCAGCTCCGCGTCGTCGCGCCGCTCCAGCGCCAGGTCGCCCGACAGTCGCATGCCGACACGGCTCGATTCGGACGTGACGCGCCATTCCTGGGACAGAAACCGGGCGACGCTGTCGTCGGTAAACCAGTCGGTGCGTGGCCCCGGGACGACGTCGACATCGATTACATCGCCTTCGCGCGCAAGCTGCCGCGCGGCCGGCAGATCCGGCTCGACGAACGTAGCAACCTCGTTGGCCGGGACCAGAATATCGCCACGAACGATCGGCGCCGGGCCGATCTTCGAAAGCGTATCGGTCGACGCAGACCCCAACGTGCGCTCGATGACAAACCCGCCACGCAGTGCGACGTAGCTCCGCATGCCACGGCCTGGGATGTCGAGCGTGACTTCCTCGCCCGCATCGACGGCAAAAGGACGCGAATGGGGGACAACCGTCACGCGGCCATTCGGGTCACGAATCGAAATCGGACACGGCGCCCCCGTTACCGCCAGGGTCACCGGGCGATCGGGCACCAGCGAAAGACCACCGAACGTCACTTCGAGCGCGGCGCTGCCGTCGGGATTGCCGACACAGGCGTTCGCGATTCGCAGCGCGGCACGGTCGACGGCGCCACATAGCGAGACACCCTGGTCAGCCTGCCGCGGCCGACCGAGGTCCTGGTATAGCACCGGGCGATCCGCACGCGTCACCAAAATGCCAGTGCCCGAAACCTGGCACACCGGCGTCGACTCCAGTCGCCCCGATACCGGAACGGCCGCACCTTTCCTCGCATCGCGGAAGCGGACCCGATCGCCGGGCGCGAGCAATGCCGCCCGCGGACGCGTCACGTCCCACATCGGCACCTGCGTCGTGCCGAGAAGCTGCCATCCTCCGGGGCTATCCGACGGATAGATCCCGCTGAATTTCCCCGCGATCGCGACCGAGCCTGCCGGGATACGCACGCGCGGCGTCTTGCGTCGGGGGACATCGAATCCCGGATCGTCGGTGGTCATATACGCAAACCCTGGGGCAAATCCGGTAAACGCGACCGAGTGCACTGCATCCAGATGCCGCTGCACGAGTTCGGCCACGGACCAGCCCAGCAGTTCGGCGACCTCGCCCAGATCCTCGCCGTTGTATGAAACCGGGATATCGAACGTGTTCCCGCTGCGCTCCCGACGCTGGGACACGTCCAGCTGCCCGAGCCGCTCGATCAGTGCCGCGCGATCGATGACAATCGGGTCGAAGCGAACCAGCACCGTACGCGCGCCCGGAACGACTTCGTCGACTCCGTCCACTTCGCACGCGAGCAGCCGGTCGAGAAGTGCCAGCGTCGTTTCGAGACTCTCGAGTTCGACCAGGACGCCGGCGGAGCCGGCTGACAGGATCCGCATCTGCTCAGGCACGGTTATCTCCCCTGCACGCACCGGCAAATGGTCGAAGCGTGACGCCACACGCGGTGAGTTGCTTTCGCAGCACGCGAGCGGTCTCGACGGCCGATGGGTTGTCTCCGTGGATGCAGATCGACTGCGCGTCGATCCTGATATCCGTGCCGTCGATTGCCGTCACGACACCCTTTTTCACGAACCGCAGCATGCGACGCGCAACGACGTCCGGATCATGAATGACAGCCCCTTCTATGCGGCGATTCAAGAGACTTCCATCTACGTTGTACGCCCGGTCGGCAAATGCCTCGCTGACGACGGCAAGGCCGGCTTCGCGCGCCTGATCCGTGATGGGTGCGCCGGCCAGCGTCATCAGCACGAGCGTCGGATCAATCGCCAGAATCGCGTCGATGACGGCCGCCGCCTGGTAGGTATCGCGCGCAATCGTGTTGTACAGCGCGCCGTGAGGCTTCACGTAGCGAATCGACGTGCCTGCAGCTTTTGCAAGCCCCTGCAGCGCACCAATCTGGTAGATCACGTCGCCCGTCAGTTCTGCACGGGACGGCTGCATGTTGCGACGCCCGAAGCCCACCAGGTCGCGATAGCCGACGTGCGCGCCAACGGCGACGCCGCGCCGTGCCGCTTCATGCAGCACGGTATAGATCCCCGCCGGATCGCCGGCATGAAAACCGCAGGCAACATTCGCGCTAGTCACGATGTCGAGCATCGCCGCATCGTCGCCCATCCGCCAGGCGCCGAAGCTCTCACCGAGATCGCAGTTCAAATCAATGCTTACCATGACGCTGCCTACAGGATTCCTTCAGTGCACGGCCACACGACGCTGCCCCGGCGTTCGTGCGAGATTCACGCGATTTTCCGAAACTTGCTGAGCGAGACGGATTCGATCCATTGCCCCGCCCGTGCGCCGAACGCCTTCGCGAACTCGGTATTCGAATGCGCCTCAAGGGCCGCTTCGTCCTCCCAGATTTCGTAGAAGACGAACTGTCCCGGCGTCTCGGTCGATTCATGAAGATCGTATTGAATGAACCCCGGCTCCGTCTTTGCATATGGCACCAGCTCCTTCAACGCTTCGCGCAGCACGTCTTCGCTACCGGAGCGAGCCACGACGGTTGCAACCACGACCAGATCTTCCTTTTTCATCTCACTTTCCTCATTACGGTTGTTGATCGGCTGGCAGTCGATCCCGGTCCCCATTCAGCCGAGATCGATTTCCACTTTCGACTTGATCGAATTGGCGATGAAACACCCTTTGTGGGCACGGTGATGCAGTCGCTCGAGTTGCGCCTGGCTCGGCTGCTTTTCGGACGCGAAGGTCACGCGAGGTCTGAGCACGATCTCAGATACCCAGTGAAACCCTTCGGCGCTTTTCTCGACTTTCCCGACTGCGTTGTCGGAGTATGATTCGACCGCATACCCGCTTCCTTCGCAGAGCGCGAGGAAGTACAGCATGTGGCAACTCGCAAGCGCGTTGACGAGCAACTGCTCCGGGTCGGCCAGGTTTTCATTCCCAAGATAATCGGGTGCCGCGGATACAGGGATCGTCACCGTCGGGCTGATGATCGCCCGGTGGTCCCGGCTATAGGTCCCTTCTCGCTCGTGGTGCTTATCGACAGTCCATTCCAGTCGGACGCCATGCTCGGACATTGGTGTCTCCCGGCGAGCTTCCTCGCCAATCAGTCAATTTCCATTGCAGACGGGCTGCGACGGCCTCGTCGCTTCACTGCGCCGCAATATATTTATTCGCACGCTTTATCGAGTCGACGACACCGGATTTCGCAATCGAAACCCATTCGCTCCAGCACGTCTGCACGTCGTCGGTACGAATGCGCAACGCACGGGAGCCGTCGCGAAATGTCAGCCACTCGATTTCGCAAGGAACCTCGGAACCGGAGTCCTTTACGGCCAGACGCTCGATCCTGTGAGAAAAATCGAGCAGCCCCTCGCGCAACACGTCGAGGTATTGCATGTCACAGTCGTCCGACGCCTGCGATGTTCCGCGATTGAGCAGCTTCGCGGCGATTTCTGCATCGAACATTGCAACGACTCCTGGCTTACACGGCCGCCGTGTTCGCCGGCAAATCCGTGACGAGCATGTACCCCGGTTCATGCGTGATCGCAAAGTCCGGCTTCGCCGCCTGAAGTGCCATCTGGGGCGTCACCCCACAGGCCCAGAAACCGAGGATGTCACCGGCCTCGATCACCGGCGGATCGCCAAACTCCGGCTGTGTGACGTCGCGAATCCCGATCGTCGCCGGGTCGCCGATATGAACCGGTGCGCCGTGCGCGAGCGGAAACCGCTCCGACAGCACGATCGCCTGGATCGCATCGGCGGGCTTGAACGCACGCATCGACACGACCATCGGGCCATGAAACGGCCCCGCGGCCGCCGTCTGGATGTTCGTCACGTACATCGGTACGTTCCGGTTCGCACTGATGTGGCGAATGTCGATCCCCGCCTGCAGAATCGCGCTCTCGAACGAAAACGAGCAACCGAGCGCGAACGTCACGAGATCGTCACGCCACAGATCGACCAGATCGTCGACCGTATCGGTGTGAACCCCGTCCCGGTACACCCGGTAGCGGGGCACGTCAGTCCGAATATCGATCGCGCCGAGTCCGTCCAGCCCCGGGTTGCCGGGCTGCCCGACTCCCACCAGCGGACAGCTCTTGGGGTTGATTCGGCAAAACTCGCGAAAATCATCTGCGTACGTCTTCGGCAGAATTGCCAGATTTGCCTGCATGAAGCCGTCGGCGTATCCCGTCGTCGGCGCACGCAGCTTGCCGTCGCGAATCAGCAGCCGAACCTGGTCGGCCGACATCGTCCGCGTACCTGCAGTCGATTCCATTGAAAGTACCCTTTGCAGGAAGATGTTCAGTTCTCGCCGAGCGCAGCAACCATCGCACGCGCAATCGCCACGTCCGCTTCCTCCGGACCACCCGACACGCCGACCCCACCGATGACCTCGTCGCCGTGCTTCACCGGCAGGCCGCCGCCGAACACGACTAGCGGGCGGGACGCCGCGCGCTCGAGCCCGTAGAGCTCGGCTCCGGGCTGGACGAGTTTCATCCAGTAATCGGTAGGGAACCGCAGTGCTGCGGCGGTATACGCCTTGTTGTGCGCAATTTCGATCGTGCCGAACGCCGCGCCGTTCACGCGTGTGAACGCAACAAGGTGGCCGCCCGCATCCACGATCGACAACGACGAGCGTTGCGCCAGTTCGTTCGCCTTCGCGACGCCCGCTTCGATCGCCCGCCGCGCGGCTTCATATGTGATCTGCTTGCTCATTGGTTTCTTCCCGATTCTGTCCGGCAGTCAGTTGTACGCGCCGCCATCGACATTGATTGCCTGCGCGGTGACGTAAGACGACTCGTCCGATGCGAGGTAGACAAACAGCGGCGCGACCTCGTCCGGCGTCGCCTGTCGGCCCAGGGGGATAGCCGTCCGAACCACCGACTCCTGCTTGTCGCGGCCACCCATGAAATCGATCACCGGTTGATTGAACGGCGTATCGATCCAGCCGGGACACACGGCATTGACACGCACGCCGTCCGGCGCGAGCTCGATTGCAAGCGTGGTCGTCAGACCGATGATGGCCGCCTTGGACGCCGAGTAGCATGCGAGGCCGGTGCCGCCGCGCTTGCCCGCGAGCGACGACATCATCACGATCGAAGACTTCTTCGCGGCTCTCAGGTGACGGAGCGACTCGCGCGCGAAAATGAAGTTGGCGCGCACGTTGATCCCGAAGACCTTGTCCCAGCTCTCGGTGCTGAACTGCTCGATCCGCCCAGAGAGCTGGACGCCGGCATTCAGACACAACGTGTCGATGCCGCGCATCCATTCCGACGACTTCTCGATGACGGCCTTGATCTCGTCTTCGCTCGAGATGTCGGTTCGAAAAAAACGCACCTTGTCGCCGAACCGGGATTCGAGCGCGCGGCCCTTGACCTCATCTATATCGACGACCGACACGGTCGCACCTTCGGCAACGAACGACTCCAGAATGGCGAGACCGATATTGGCAACGCCGCCGGTCAGAAGTACCCGCTTGCCTGTCAAACGTCCTGACATGACTGTCTCCTCAAGATCATTGTGCCGATAACCGCTCCACACCGCCGAATCGGCGTCCCGCCGCCCGGCACGAGCGGTTATCGGGCGCGACGGATGTTCTCCAGCAGCGCATCGTTCACGACCGACGCTGCCTCCATTTGCGGCATGTGGCCGACGTCCGGAATCACGCGCAACTGCACCGTGGACGGCAGGCCGTCGGCCTGCGGGACCGGAATGATGGCGTCGCGCTCGCCCCAGAGCAGCATCACGGGGCAGGTGAGTCCGGCCAGCGTCGCACCGATCGTCTGAACCTGGCCGTTTTCGTCGGCGATGGTGTCGGCGATGGCGGACAGCGCCTCCTGGACGCCTTCCAGCCGCTTGAACTGAAGCGTGCCCTCGACCATTTCGCTCGTGATCTTCGACGGATCGGCAAACAGCTTCTCCAGCGCGGCCTGAAGCGGACGGCGGCGCTCCGCGGCGACGAATTCGGTCACGAACGAGCGGTTGATCTCCTTGCCCAGGCCGATCGGCGCGATGAGCGTCACCGATGCGACACGCGACGGGTTGGCGGCCGCGAAGGCCGCGGCGATCGCGCCGCCGAACGAGTGACCGACCAGGTGCAGTTTCCCGGACGTGATCGCGCTCGCCGCTTCCTCGACCGCCACAGTGATCTTTTTGATCACGCCACCACCGGTAATCGGCGTCGACGCGCCGTGCCCGGGAAGATCCATCGCGATCGTCTGGAAGTGCTCGGCGAGCGTGCCCTGATTGAACAACCACGTCGACAGGTCGCCGCCGAAGCCGTGAATGAACAACACGGTTTCGTTGCTTTCGGGGCCGAGCTCCAGCACGTTCACGCTGCCGCCGGACACGGCGACCGCCTTCGGTGCGACCACACCGCCCGCCTCGCCGTCGTCCGCATTCAGGCGATGCGCGTAGCTTGCGACGAGCGCGTCGATTTCTTCCTCGGTCGCCGCCTCATCGGCGATGACGCCAATCAGCGCGCCGACCGGCGCGATTTCACCCTCGTTGATGACGATACGCCGCAGGATCCCGGACACGGTCGCCTCCACCACGTTGTTGACCTTCGTGGATTCGACCTCGAGGAGTTCCTGGCCGCGTTCGACCTTGTCCCCCTCCTTCGCGTGCCACTCGAGCACGGTGCCTTCGGTCATCGTCATCCCCCACTTGGGGATGGTGACGGCTTCAATGAACGACATGATTGATTACCCCTTCAGAATCGACTTGACGGCATTCACAACGGCTTCAGGCGACGGCACGTACGCGTCTTCGAGGTTCGGTGCATACGGCACCGGCGTGTGCGGCGCCGTCACGAGCCGGATCGGCCCCTTCAGCGAGTCGAAGCACTTGTCGGCCAGCAGCGCGGAGATGTCCGTCGCGACGCTGCAGCGCGGATTCGCCTCGTCGACGATCACGACCCGTCCGATGTCCTCGGTATATTCGAGCAGCGTGTCCTCGTCGAGCGGCGACGTCGTGCGCGGATCGATGATGCATGCCGACACGCCATCTGCCGCGAGGAGGCGAGCGGCCGCCTCCGCCACGCCGACCATGCGGCCGAGCGCAACGATCAGCACGTCTTTCCCGTCCCGCACCACCCGCGCCTCGCCGAACGGGATCGTGTATGCACCGTCGGGCACTTCGCCCACGGTGTCGTACAGCATCTTGTTTTCGAGGAAGATCACCGGATCATCGTCGCGGATCGCCTGGAGCAGCAGGCCTTTCGCGTCGTACGGATTCGACGGGATCACGACCTTGAGGCCGGGAATGTGCGTGAAGATCGGATAGAACGCCTGCGTGTGCTGCGCGGCCGAGCGCGTGCCGGCACCGTACGTCGCGCGAATCACGAGCGGCGTCTTGGCGCGACCGCCGAACATGTACCGGAACTTCGCGATCTGATTCATGATCTGGTCGAGACACACGCCGGCGAAGTCGACGAACATCAGTTCGGCGATCGGACGCAAACCCGTCAGGGCCGCGCCGGCGGCTGCGCCGACGAATGCGGCCTCGCTGATCGGCGTATCGCGAATGCGCTCGGGGCCGTAGGCGTCGAGCAGCCCGCGCGTCACGCCGAAAGCACCGCCCCACGCATCCTTGACGCCATTGGCGCCCGCGCCGCCGGTCAAATCCTCACCCATCATGATCACGCGCGGATCACGCGCCATCTCCGAGTGCAGCGCGTCATTCAGCGCTTGACGGAACGATTTCTTTGCCATTGCTGTGGGTCCTTACAGATACTTCACGTAAACGTCGGCGGTCAGTGCCGAAAGCGGCGGGAACGGAGCTGCGCGCGCAGCACTCACGGCGGCGTCGATCTCGGTCTCGATCTGCGCGTCGATCGCGTCCAGCTCGCCGCTGGCCACTTGCGACCCTTCCTGCACCTGCCTGCGGAAATTGGCGACGCAATCGCGCTCCTGGCGCATGGCCTTCTTTTCTTCCGGAGTGCGATAGTTGTCGGGGTCTCCGCTGTAGTGACCGTAGTAGCGCGGCACGTGAATCTGCAGAAGGCTCGGGCCGCCGCCATTGCGGGCACGATCGATCGCCTGGCCGGCGGCCTCGTAGACCGCGAACAAGTCCGTACCGTCGACTTCGGCAGCGGGAATGTCGTAGCTCTGCGCGCGCCGCGTGAAGCTGCCTGCCGAGACGAACGAATTTGCCGTCGCTTCGCCGAAGCCGTTATCCTCGATCACGAAGACGATCGGAAGCATCCAGATCTTCGCGAGGTTGAAGCTCTCCGACATCACGCCTTCGTTCATCGCACCGTCACCTGCGAACGCAACCGCCACGCCACCGGTGCCGAGCAACTTCGCCGTGAGCGCGGCGCCGCACGTGATCGGCGCACCGCCGGCCACGATGCCGTTCGCGCCCAGCATCCCCTTGCGCAGATCCGCGATATGCTGCGAGCCGCCTTTGCCGCCGCACGTTCCCGTCGCACGCCCGAACAGCTCGGCCATCATTGCGCCGATATCGCATCCCTTGGCAATGCTGTGACCATGCCCGCGATGGGTCGACGAAATGTAGTCCTTGTCCGTCAGGTGCAGGCACACGCCGACGGCGCTCGCCTCCTGCCCGGCACAAAGATGGGTGTTGCCCGGAATGTCGCCGGTCGCCATCTCGTCCATCACGCGCTCCTCGAAGCGGCGAATCGTTCGCATGGCGCGATAAGCGTCCACGAGCCGCTCACTGGGAAACTTCAAGGCGGACATTCGAATCTCCTTAATTTAAATGGTGTGCGTGGCTGTGCGCTTCGACGCGACACACTCAACCGTGTTGCAAATCCGGCTCGCCCCACGAATATCGCGACAGCAGTGCCTACATGCCATTTCAATCGTCACCGTTCAATTTCGTCCGGTCCAATTGTGATTGGCGATTTCGCGCGATCACCGATTCTTATCAGTGCGTGAGCGCCAGTCCGCATCCCAATCATGAATTCACGTCGACACCAGAATGGTGCGATCGCGATCGATCATCGACTGCTCGGTTCAACCGCCACGAACGCACCGTTCGTTTCAGTGTTGTTGAAATTCTAGTGATGCGCCTGATGAGGTTCGTCCACCTAAAGGTGGAGAAAGAAATCGCAGCGCGTCCGCTTTCCCCGGAATCAGGTGTTCGGTGTTGAGCACCTCAACCTTCGTCGCTATGATCGATCAAACCTTCCCCGCATCGGGGATATGCGTCGCCTCGTCCGATCGCCGACCGACATTCGGATACGCGCGATCGAATCGCTTTCCCCCACGCGGGTGGAGTTCGCCACATGATCGATCTTCGAAACCTGGAGACCTTTTACGCCGTCGCCCAGCTGGGGGGATTTCACCGTGCCGCGGAAAGGTTGCACACGACACAGCCCGCTGTATCCGCGCGCATCGCGCAACTCGAACAGCAACTGAAGGGACGTCTGTTCGAGCGGGACAAGCGGGGTTGCTTCCTGACCATCAAGGGCAGGCAACTGCTCGTCTACGCGGAACAAATGATTTCGCTGAGCGCCGAAATGGTCGAGGCCGTCGCTGGCCGGGCGGCCCTGAGCGGGACGGTTCAGCTCGGCGCGTCGGACACGATCGTGCACACATGGCTGTCCGCGCTGCTCAAGCGGCTCAGCATCGAATACCCGGAGATCACGCTCGAGGTCAATGTCGACGCAACGCCGAACCTGACCGCGGGGCTCGCCGACGGCACAATCGACGTCGCGCTCCTGATGGGCCCCGTGAACGCGAGCAACGCGGAGAATCTGCCGTTGTGCAGCTATCCGATCAGCTGGATCGTCTCGTCGGATTTTGAATGCGACACGGCCAACCTCACGCTGAGCGGTCTTGCGCGGCATCCGATCATCACGTTCTCCAGATCGACACGTCCGTACATGCAGCTAAAGGAGATGTTCGATCGGTCGCATCTGCATCACGTGAGAATCTTCGGCAACTCGTCGCTGTCGTCGATCGTCCGGATGACGCTCGACGGCATCGGGATCGCGGCGATTCCACACCACGTCGTGGCTGAACACCTGGCGAGCGGCCGGCTGCGCCGAATCGACACCGGCCACGAGATGCCGGTGATGCCGTTCACCGCCAGTTTCGTTCGCCGCGTCGACATGCCGCTGAGTGCGATCGTTGCCGGGCTCGCGCAAAACGTCGCCGCACATTACGAAGGGCGCTAAGCGCCACGCCGCGCTTGCTTGGCGCAATCGAAAAAAAGCCAGGACTCGGCGAGTCCTGGCTTGTCGTCATCGTCAACCGTTCTGGCTGCGCCCCAGGCATTCGAAGACTTCGGGGCGCCGGTGCTTGAAGTATTGGGCAAGTGCCATGCCCGCGACCTGCACGCCGATCAGGCAATAGAACATCCACACGTACTGCCCGGGGTCACCGCCCGCAAGCACGTCGAAGTGTGCGGCCACGAGATAAACCAGCGCGATGAAGAATACTGACGAAATCGCCGGTGCCAGAAACGACTTGGCGAAACTCACGCCCTGTTGCCTGCCTCGACGAACGTACCAGACCAGCGACGAGACGTTGACAATGGTCATCAGAATGATGATGCCCGACGTTCCGACGCCGGAGAGCTGCCCGTAAAGTAGATCGGGCTTGGCTCCCATCAGAATGAACGGCAACAGCACGCACAGCACCATGACCGAGACGGTCATCGAAGCAAGATACGGAGACTCGTGCTTCGCGTGCACCTTTCCGAGGAAGCGGGGCAGCGCGCCGTCCGTGCCCAGGTTGTGCATATAGCGCGAAAGCACGTTCTGCGTGGACAGGCTCGCCGCGAACGCCGACGTCATCACCAGCACCGAAACGACCAGATGCAAGCCAGGGCTCACGAATTTCGCGAAGGCGTCAGGGAACATCGCCGCGGGCGTCTTGGCCGCGATCGACTGAACCTGCGGCCCGTAAGCCATGATCATCGCGTACGCACACAGCGTGTAGATCACGCCGATGAAGATGACGGCACCATACGTCGCACGCGGAATCGTCCGGTCCGGCATCTTTACCTCGTCGCGAAACAAGGCGGTCGCCTCGAACCCCATGAAGAACGACACGGTGAACAGCATGCAGAACGGCACGTTGGTACTGTTCGCCAGTTGGCTCGGCATGAACGGAGCGGATGCGGAAACACCCGGCACGCCGCCTTTTGCCAGCACACCGAATGAAAATACCAGACAGACGACGATCTCGAGAATCATCACCCACGTCAGCACCTTCGCGGACAGCTCGACATGAAGATATCCCAGCATCGAAACCACCAGCCAGCACGCGAGCGTCGGCCAGTACCACGGAATCGCCATGCCGGTCATGTCGTGCACGAGATCCGAGCACGAGACGCCGAAGAATGACGTGACACCGGCGAGGAGCAGGAAGTACGAAACCGCCGCGAGTATGCCGGAGCCGAGGCCCGTCGACTTTCCGATGCCATAGCTGATGAACGCATAGAAGTCGCCTGGGCGCTTCACGATATTGTTGAGCGTCACATAGCCGACGGAAAACAGCAGCAGTACGAGCGTCGTCAGTACAAAGATCACGGGGCTGCCGACTCCGCCGAACATCAGCGCGAACGGGATGTAACCCGATACGGTCGTCAGCGGCGCCGAGAACGCCAGCACGGTAAGCGCCAGACCGACGGCCCCCATGCTGCCCGACAGTTTCTTCTGCGGAGACGGTTCAATTTGAACGTCTTCCATATTCAGCTTCATCTCCATCTCTGCCTCCATCTCCTTGCGCCTCCAACATATCGTCAGCATGGTCGAACCTTCGCCGCATCGCACCGCGAACGTTCATGTTTCCGGGCGGCCGTCTCCGGTCGCGGGCCAGTACGGTGCTCAGTCCGGTTCGTATGGCGGCCATCGTCGGCCGCCAAATTGATCAGGTCCAATTGCCGTTCGCGATGTTTTTCGATAACAGTTCTTTATCACGCGTACCGGCTTCGTCTTTTCACGCAACGCCGGCCCCGTGCGCCTGCAGATCGGCGTGATAGCTCGACCGCACCATCGCGCCGACGGCCGCGTGCGTGAAGCCCATCTTGTACGCCTCTTCCTCGTACATCTTGAACGTATCCGGATGCACGTACGCACGCACCGGCAGGTGGTGCTCGGACGGCTGCAGGTACTGGCCGATCGTCAGCATGTCGACGTCGTGCGCGCGCAGGTCGCGCATCACCTGCAGGATTTCCTCTTCGGTCTCGCCGAGGCCGACCATCAGGCCCGACTTCGTCGCGACGTCCGGATGCTGCGCCTTGAAGTCCTTCAGGAGCTTCAGCGAGTGCGCGTAGTCCGAACCCGGGCGCGCTTCCTTGTACAGGCGCGGCACCGTCTCGAGGTTGTGGTTCATCACGTCGGGCGGTGCCGCGTTCAGGATCGAGATCGCGCGGTCGAGACGGCCGCGGAAGT